>Ga0189283_10173_pt1 | contig 69494 bp, 65 predicted proteins | sample N26C4minimetaG_FD_130320 | JGI IMG/M metagenome (GOLD analysis project Ga0189283, IMG submission 130320) | Marine microbial communities from the Costa Rica Dome - N26 C4 mini metaG | ecosystem: Environmental > Aquatic > Marine > Oceanic > Photic zone | place: Costa Rica: the Eastern Pacific...
CTCTCCTCCCTGATCGATGACATCGTCTAGCCGTCTGCGGATCGAGGCCGCAGCGGCTCCACCCCATGTGCCGCGGCGAAATCGGCCAGCAGGCGCACGGAATCGGCATCCAGCGTCATGCCCAGCTCGCGGCGCCGGGCGGCTTCGGCCCATTCGCGGTCGCCGGGGGCCATGACGGTGGCGCCCGGCGCGGCGGGCGAGGTGCGGATTGCGTCCAGATAGCGGCGGATGACGCCCTGGAACCGGTCGAGGCCGCTGAACGCGTCGGGGTTCAGCGCCATGACGAAGGCCCCCAGCTTGCGCGGCGTGGCCATGTCGTCGCTGATCATCGGCGGCAGTTCGAAGCTGAGCGGCGCGTCGGCGAAGGCGCTGGACAGGATTTCGGACAGCCCCGCCAGACCCGCGCCCTTGTAGCCGAACAGCGCGCCGCCGAGCGGGGCCAGCATTTCCACCAGATCGGGTTCGACGACATTGAGCCCGTTGCCCTCCGAGGCCACGTCCTCGGGCAGGTTCCTGCCCAGGCTCCGGCTGAGCTGCACCCGGTTGAAGGGGATCGAGCTGGTGGCCATGTCGAGCAGCCAGAACTCGGCCTCGCCCGTCGGCGCGGCCGCCGCGATCGGATTGGTGCCGTGAAACCGCCGGGCACCGCCATGCAGGCGGACGAACGAGTCGGAATTGCAGAAAGCAAGGCCCATCATGCCCTGACGGGCGATGCTGGCGGCATAGGCGCCGGCCGCCCCGAAATGCGACGAATTGCGAATGGCCACGGCGGCGATGCCGGTCCGGCGGGCCATCTCGACCGCGCGGTCGGCGGCGGCATAGGTGGCACGCGCGCCATGGGCGTCGTCGGCGTCTAGCACCGCCGCGCCGCCCGTCTCGGTCACGAAGCGCAGCCTCGGCCGCCCGTTGATCCGGCCGCCGCGGATCGCCGTCAGATAATGCGGAAGCAGCCGGAATCCGTGCGTGTCGACCCCCAGGGTGGAGGCATGCGACAGCGCCCGCGTCACCGCATCGGCGGTCGCGTCGTCGGCGCCGGCCGCGGACAGGGCGGCACGGGCGAAACGGTCCATATCGTCCAGATCCACCCGGGCGGGCGGGACCCGGCCGGCGTCGCGCGCCGCGTCGTCCTGCGCCACCCGGTCCAGATAGGCGCGGGTGGTGTCGCCCACATGGCTGCGCATCAGCGCTTCCGCGTCGTCCAGACGCCCTTTGGCGATGGCTGCGGTCAGCCGGACATGTTCGTCCAGCGACTTGCGGTTCAGCACCTCGTCCAGCGACAGACGGTTGCGCAGCGCCTGGATGCGGAAGGACAGCCTGCGGAAATCGTCTTCCAGATAGCTGTTGCCGCAATGGCGAAAGATCGTGTGGTGAAAGTCGTTGTCGAGCCGCTTGTAGCTGTCGGTGTCGCCGCGGCCGAGCACCTGTCGCATCCGGTCGACCACCCGTTCCAGATCGGCGCAGAGGGGGCGGGGCTGGCGCGCGGACGCCAGCCGCAGGGCCTGCACCTCTAGCATCTGACGCAACTCGCCCAGATCGGCGATCTCGGCCGCGCCCATCGAGAAGACGCGCGCGCCCCGGTTCGCCGCCATCTCGACCAGCCCCTCGCGTTCAAGCTGAAGCAGCGCCTCGCGAATCGGGCTCTTGCTCATGCCGAGGCGGCGCACCAGTTCGGCCTCGGGCAGCTTGCGGCCGAGCGGGATCTGGCCGCTGACGATCAGTTCGCGAAGCGCCTCGCGCGCCTGTTCCGACAGTTTCTGCCGGTCGGTCTGCGACTCGATTGCCGTCGTTGATGCCAAGACGTTTCCTCCCCCGACGCGAACGGTATACCATATATCTTTCCGTGCAAGGGGCGATTGACGCAGGGGCCGGTCGTGCCGGGGCCGGACCGGCGCAACAGCGAGGAGGGGCGTGCGCCGACCGGTCAGGCCGGGCTGCGCAACTGCATCATCAGCGTGTGAAACCGTTCGCCCTGAACGGCCACATGGTCGCGCAGCAGGTCCGCGGCCCGCATCGCATCGCCCGCGGCCAGGGCGGCGACGATCGCCTCGTGCTCGTCCATCGACTGCTTCAGGCGTCCGCGGAAGTGGAGCTGCATCCGGCGATACGGCATCAGCCGGCGGTGCAGGCGGCGGGCTTCCTGCTCAAGGAACCGGTTGCCGGATTGTTCGTAGATCAGGTGATGAAACACGCCGTTCTCGCGGTAATAGCGGTCGGCATCGCCCTCGCGGAGGGCACGGCGGCAGCGGTCGTTGGCCTGGCGCAGTGCCGCCAGCGCCTCGTCGGTCGCGCGCGAGGCCGCCAGCTTGCCGCAGACGGCCTCCAGCTCGGCCATGACCTCGAACATCTCCATCAGCTCGACGGGCGAGATCTCGCGGACGAAGATTCCCCGGCGCGGCTGCTGCACCACCAGCCCGGACAGGGCCAGCCGCTGCAGCGCCTCGCGGATCGGGGTGCGCGACACGCCGTGTTCCTCGGCCAGGCGCGCCTCGTCCAGCCGCTCTCCGGCCGAGAAGGCGCCGGTGAGGATGCGCTCTTCCAGCACCTCTGCGATCTGGTCCGACCGGCTGCGTTCCACGGTGGCTTCCATGCGTGACTCCGTCTCTCGTATACAAGCGTGTTGACAACGCGCACAAGAGCCGTGACCGTGCGAGCCGTGCCCGCGCGGAGCGGCGGGCAGAGGGAGGAACACATGAAATTCACCATGATCGCGGCGGGTGCCGTCGCCGCCCTGCTGGGCACGGCCGCCGGGGCCGAAACGCTGAAGCTGTCGCACCAGTGGTCGGAAAGCGATGTGCGCCACAAGGTGGCCCAGATGATCGCCGACGACGTGGCGGCGGCGGATGTGGATCTGAACATCCAGATCTTTCCGAACCAGACGCTGTTCAAGGCGCGGGAGCAGTACACCCCGCTCAGCCGCGGGCAGCTCGACATGACGGTCCTGCCGCTCAGCTATGCGGGCGGGCAGCAGCCGGCCTACAACCTGACGCTCATGCCCGGCCTGGTGAAGAACCTGGAGCACGGCGCGCGGCTTTCGGAATCGCCCTTCATGGGCAAGATCGAGGAGATCATGGCCGGCGACGACGTGAAGGTGCTGGTGCACGGCTATCTGGCCGGCGGCTTCGGATCGAACGAGGGCTGCATCACCAAGCCGGCCGACGTGCAGGGCGTGACCATCCGCGCGGCGGGCAAGGCATTCGAAGAGATGCTGGCCGGGGCGGGGGCGTCGATCGCGTCGATGGCGTCGTCCGAGATCTACTCGGCGCTCCAGACCGGCGTCCTGGACGCGGCCAACACCTCGTCCGAAAGCTTCCTGAGCTACCGCCTGTACGAACAGCTCGAGTGCTATACCCCTGCCGGCGACACGGCGCTGTGGTTCATGTATCAGCCGCTGCTGATCAACAAGACCACGTTCGAGAACCTGACCCCGGAACAGCAGCAGGCCCTGACCGAAGCGTCGCAGAAGGCCGAGGCGTTCTACCTGGAAGAAGGCAAGAAGGGCGACGAGCTGACGACCGAGGCCTTCCGCAAGGCCGGCGTCGAGATCGCCGAGATGACGCCCGAGGACTTCAAGGAGTGGCAGGAACTGGCGAAGACCACGTCCTACCCCGCCTTCGCCGCCTCGATGGAGGGCGGGCAGGAACTGCTCGACATGGCGCTGTCGGTCGAATGACCCTTCGGGCCCGCGGCCATGGCCGCGGGCCCTGCACGCCCCTTTCTTCCGTCCGCCCGGCGCCGCCATGCCGGGCCCCCAATCCCGGAGCCCTTCCGTGCACGACCCGCTGGTTCGCCGCCGGCCGTTCCCCCTGCGCCTGATCGATGCCGTCTCGACGGCGTTCGGGGTGCTCGCGGCCTTCATGATCCTCGCCGCCGTCCTGATCACCTGTCAGATGATCTTTGTCCGGGTGGTGCTGGGCCGGTCCACCATCTGGCAGACCGAGGCCGTGATCTATCTGATGATCGGCTCGACCCTTCTGGGGATGGCCTATGTCCAGCGTCTGCGCGGCCATGTGGGGGTCGATCTGCTGCCGTCGCTTCTGCCGGACGGGGCGCGGCGGGCGCTGGCGGTCCTGGTCCTGGCGCTGACCGCCGCGATGACCGGCGCCATGCTGTTCTACGGGTGGGAGATGTTCGACATGGCATGGACCCGCGGCTGGAAGTCCGAGACGGTCTGGGCCTTCCCGCTCTGGATCACCTATCTGTCCGTGCCGCTCGGCTTCGGGCTATTGCTGCTGCAACTCGCCGCCGATCTCTACTGGGCCGCCATCGGCGCCGAGACGGTCGAGCCCCCGGTTCGGAAGGATAGCTGATGGACCCTCTCGTTCTGGGCGGGCTGGTCGGCATCGCCACCGTCGTCGTTCTTTTCTCGGGCATCTCGGTCGCGACCGGGCTGCTGATCGTCTCGACCGCGTTTCTGCTGATCTTCGAAGGGCCCCGTGCGCTCGAGGCGCTGCCGGAACTGTTCTATGCCGAGCTGAACAGCTTCGCGCTTCTGTCGATCCCGATGTTCATCATCATGGGGGCGGCCATCGCCTCGACCCGCGCCGGTCCGGACCTCTACGAGGCGCTGGAACGCTGGCTGACGCGGGTGCCGGGCGGGCTGGTCGTGTCGAATCTCGGCGCCTGCGCGCTGTTCGCGGCGATGTCCGGATCGAGCCCCGCCACCTGCGCGGCGATCGGCAAGATGGGCATCCCCGAAATGCGCCGCCGCGGCTATCCGGCCGAGGTTGCGGCCGGTTCGATCGCGGCGGGCGGCACGCTCGGCATCCTGATCCCGCCCTCGGTCACGATGATCGTCTACGGCATCGCCACCGAAACCTCGATCGGGCGCCTCTTCCTGGCGGGCGTGCTGCCGGGGCTGCTGCTGGTGCTGCTGTTCATCGCCTGGGCGATCTTCGATACCTGGCGGCGCGGCGCGGCGTCGACGGTGCTCAAGCCCGTCTCGTATTCCTGGTCCGAGCGGTTCGAGATCCTGCCGCGCGTGCTGCCCTTCATCCTGATCATCGCGGGCGTGCTCTATGCCCTTTACGGCGGCATCGCCACGCCGTCGGAAACGGCGGCGGTGGGGGCGCTGCTGTGCATCCTCGTCGCGGTGGTCGTCTACCGGATGGTGCAGACCGACGCGCTCTGGGCGGTGCTGCGCGATTCCACCCGGGAATCGGTGATGATCCTGTTCATCATCGGCGCGGCGGGCGTGTTCAGCTTCATGCTGTCGTCGCTGTTCGTGACCCAGTCGGTCGCCCAGTGGATCGCCGCGCTGGACGTGAACCGGTGGGTGCTGATGGCGATCATCAACCTGTTCCTGCTGGTGGCCGGCTTCTTTCTGCCGCCGGTGGCGGTGATCCTGATGTCGGCGCCGATCCTGCTGCCGATCATCACCGCGGCCGGTTTCGATCCCTACTGGTTCGCCGTCATCGTCACGATCAACATGGAGATCGGCTTGATCACGCCGCCCGTCGGGTTGAACCTGTATGTCATCAACGGCATCGCGCCCGATATCCGGTTGCGGCAGGTTCTGGTCGGGTCGATGCCCTTCGTGGGCTGCATGATCCTGGCGATCGTGATCCTGAGCGCCTTTCCCTGGCTCGCGACATGGTTGCCGAATGCGGTGATGGGAACAGCGATATGAGCATTCTGTCCGACGTTCTGTCCACCATTCTGGCCCGCACGCCGGGGCGGGCGCGGGCCGCCGACGACAAACGGGGGATGGAGGAGCTGACCGCCGATCTTCTGTCGGCGCGCGGCGAGATCTCGGGCATGACGACGGGGGCGCAGATCCTCGACCGCTACGGCGCGATGGACGATGCCGGAAAGCTGGCCTTCTTCGACCATCTGGCCGGCGATCTGGGGGTCGACCCCGCGAGCGTCCGGGCCGCGCTCGATGCCTTCGAGGCCGAGCCGGGGCAGAAGACCTATGCCGCCTTCCTCGAGGCGGCGGAACCGGCCCGGCAGGAGCTGGCCCGCCGGCTGAACCGGGTGCCGGGGGCCACGTCGCAGCTGGTGGCGATGCGGCGCGACCTGCTGCGTCTGATCCCCCGCAGCGATCCGCGCGCCCGGATCGATCTGGATTTCCAGCATCTCTTCGCCTCGTGGTTCAACCGGGGCTTTCTGGTGCTGCGCCCGATCTCGTGGGAGACACCGGCCCGGATCCTGGAGAAGATCATCGAATACGAGGCGGTGCACGCCATCCATTCCTGGGAGGATCTGCGCCGCCGCGTGGGGCCGACCGACCGGCGCTGTTTCGCCTTCTTCCACCCGTCGATGCCGCAAGAGCCGCTGATCTTCGTCGAGGTGGCGCTGACCAAGGGCATTCCCGGATCGGTGCAGAAGCTGCTGGCCGAGGATCGCGACGAATTGCAGGCCGAAGCCGCCGACACCGCGGTGTTCTATTCGATCTCCAACTGTCAGGCCGGTCTGGCGGGCATCTCCTTCGGCAATTCGCTGATCAAGCAGGTCGCGGCGGATCTGGCGGCCGAACTGCCGACCCTGAACACCTTCGTCACGCTGTCGCCCATTCCGCTGCTGACCCGCTGGATGCGCGAGAACGACATCGACCCGCAGGCGCTGGATCAGGCCGGGTTGCGGGTCGCCGCCGCGCGTTACCTGCTGACGGCCAAGCGCCCCGACGGTTTCCCCTACGATCCGGTCGCGCGGTTCCATCTGGGCAACGGCGCACTGATCCACGCCGTCCATGCCGGTGCCGACCTGTCGGAAAAGGGCATGGCCGAAAGCGCGGGCGCGATGGTCAACTACCTCTACGACCGCGACCGCATCTCGCACAATCACGAGCGGTTCGCCGGGGCTCGCGACGTCGTGGCCTCGGACGAGGTGCGCGCGCTGCTCAAGCCGCGCCGCCGGCCGCTCGAACAAGGAGAAAGAAAAGATGCCAAACCCGCTGTATGACACGCTCTTGGCGCGGTCCGAAGGGCGTGAGGCGGCGTTCCTGCACCTGCCCGACGGGCGCACGATCAGCCATGGCGCCTTTCACGCCATGGCCGCGCGGATGGCGGGGGCGCTGACGGCCGCGGGGCTGCGGCCCGGCGACCGGGTGGCGGTGCAGGTGGAAAAGTCGCCGCAGGCGCTGGCGCTCTATGCGGGTTCGGTGATGGCGGGCGTGGTGTTCCTGCCGCTCAACACGGGCTACACGGCCGAGGAACTCGCGTATTTCATCGAAGACAGCGGCGCGAGGCTGGTGGTGTGCGGGCCGGGCGCCGAGCAGGTGGTGACCGGCATTGCCGGCGGCATCGGCGCGGCGGTCCTGACGCTGGATGCCGAGGGGCAGGGCAGTCTGGCCCGGTCCGCCGAGGGGCAGGACGACGCTTTCGAAGTGGCCGACCGCGACGCCGAGGATCTGGCGGCGCTTCTCTATACCTCCGGCACGACGGGACGGTCGAAAGGGGCGATGCTCAGCCAGTCGAACCTTCTGTCCAACGCGCTGACACTAGCCGATCTGTGGCGCTTTACCGGCGACGACGTGCTGCTGCACGCGCTGCCGATCTTTCACACCCACGGCCTGTTCGTGGCGACGAACACGATCCTGGCCGTGGGCGGCGCCATGATCTTCCTGCCGAAATTCGATGCTGACACAGTGATCCGGCTGTTGCCGCAGGCGACGGCGATGATGGGCGTGCCCACCTTCTATACCCGGCTTCTGGGGGATCCGCGCTTCGACCGCGATCTGGCGGCGCATATGCGCCTGTTCGTCTCGGGCTCGGCGCCGCTTCTGGCCGACACCCACCGCGAATTCGAGGCGCGGACCGGCCACCGGATCCTGGAACGCTACGGCATGACCGAGACCAACATGAACACCTCGAACCCCTATGAGGGCGAGCGGCGGGCCGGCACGGTCGGCTTTCCGCTGCCCGATGTGGAGCTGAAGATCACCGATCCCGAAACCGGCGAGGCATTGCCCGACGGCGAGGTCGGGCTGATCGAGGTGCGCGGCCCGAACGTGTTCCAGGGCTATTGGCAGATGCCCGAGAAGACCAGGGCCGAACTGCGCGAGGACGGGTTCTTCATCACCGGCGATCTGGGCCGGATCGACGAGGACGGCTACGTCCATATCGTCGGCCGGTCCAAGGACCTGATCATCTCGGGCGGCTACAACATCTATCCCAAGGAGGTGGAGCTGGTTCTGGACGAACAGCCCGGCGTGCTGGAAAGCGCGGTGATCGGCGTGCCCCATCCCGATTTCGGCGAAGGGGTGGTGGGCGTGCTGGTGCCCGAGCCGGGGCGGGAGCCGGATCTGGAGGCGATCCGCGCGGCGGTCGCCCGGTCCCTGGCCAAGTTCAAGCACCCCAAGCGGCTGGTCGTGGTCGACGCCCTGCCGCGCAACACGATGGGCAAGGTTCAGAAGAACGTCCTGCGCGACCGGTATTCGGACAGTTTCGCCTCGGTCACCTGAGGGCAATGCCGCCGCCGGCGCCTTGCCCGCCGGCGGGCCTGCCCCATCTTCTGCCGCGGCATAGGGGGGCACATGTCCTGGGACGAACGCTATTCGGGTGAGGATTACCTGTTCGGAACCGCGCCCGCGCAGTTCCTGCTGCGCCACCGCGACCTGATCCGGCCCGGTGGCACCGCGCTATGCGTGGCCGATGGCGAGGGGCGCAATTCGGTCTGGCTGGCCGAGCAGGGGCTGTCGGTCACGGCCTGGGACAGTTCGGCCGTCGCGCTGGAAAAGGGGCGTCGCCTGGCCCGCGGGCGCAACGTGTCCGTCGAGTTCCTTCAGGCGGACGCGCAGAGCTTCGACTGGCCCGAACGGCAGTACGACCATGTCGTCGCCATCTTCGTGCAATTCGCCCCGCCGGATCTGCGCGCCGCGATGTTCGACGGGATGCTGCGCGCGGCGAAGCCGGGCGGGCTGGTGATGCTGCACGGCTATACCCCCGATCAGGTGGGCCGCGGCACCGGCGGCCCCCCTTGCCCCGATCACATGTACACCGTTCCGATGCTGACCGAGCGCTTCGGAGATTACGAAATCCTGCAACTGCGGGAATACGAGGCCGACCTGCAGGAAGGTCGGGGCCACTCCGGGCCGTCATCCCTGATCGACCTGATCCTGAGGAACGATCTTCGGAAATAATTCACGGTGTATTGAAAAAAGTTTCTGTTTGGGATGGTCTGCGCGCGTGTAGGCTCAGCCGTAACGACATGACGGGAGGAACAGAATGTCGACTTTGCTTAAGATGATTGCGGTGGCTCTGGCGTTCGCGCTGGGTAGTGCGGCGACGGCGCAGGAACAGCCCCACCGGCTGGCCATCCATGTGGATGAAAATGATCCGCAGGTGATGAACATGGCGCTGAACAACATTCAGAACACGATCAGCTATTACAACGAAAAGGGCGAGGACGTGATCGTCGAACTCGTCGCCTACGGCCCGGGTCTGAACATGCTGGTGGCCGACAAGAGCCCGGTCGCCGATCGCATCAGCCAGCTGAGCCTGGAGATCCCGAACCTGTCCTTCGCCGCGTGCGAGAACACGCGCACCGCGATGAGCAAGAAGGCCGGCAAGGAAATCCAGCTTCTGGACGAGGCCAAGAGCGTGCCGTCCGGCGTCGTGCGGCTGATCGAGCTTCAGGAAGAAGGCTACGCCTACGTCCGGCCCTGACGGGCCGGCACCCGCCATACGCGGACAGACAGACGCCAGGGGTCGCCCCCTGGCGTTTTTCTTTGCGCGCGCGACGACGCGGAGCGGTCAGGCCGGCGCGGTGCGGGGCGCGACCCGGTCCCAGAACCGCTCGGCCGTACTGCCCAGGGTGATCGCCGGACGGAACAGGGTGATGTCCAGCGGCACGGTCCTTGCCCCGTCCGCGGCATCGGCCAGAGCGCCGCTCTCGATCTCGGCCCGCGCCAGGGACCGGGGCAGCCAGGCCAGCCCGCGGCCCTGACGCGCCATTTCCAGCAGCGTGGCGGCAAGCCGCGACCGCACGACCGTCTCGAGCGGCCGGCTGCCGGAATGCCGGGCCAGATCGGCGTTCAGGATGCGCCCCAGCCCCGAGGGGGTGCTGTAGCCCAGAAACGGGATCGGCCGGTCGCCCTCGCCCGTGAGCCGCCATCTGGGTGCGCCATCCGCATCTGGGACGCAGAGCGGCACCAGCTCGTCACGCCCGACGATCTTGTGGCGGAACTGCCGCCGGTTCAGCCGCGTCTCGACCTCGGGGTGCTGGTGGCACAGCAGAAAGCTGGCCTCGCCGTTGCTCATGGCGCTTTCGCAGGCTTCCATACTGTCCGAGATCAGGTTCAGCGCGCTCAGGGCCGCCAGGTCGGCCGTCCGGCTGAACCAGCCGGGGACGAAGGTGAAGGACAGGGCATGGGTCGCGGCCATGGTCAGGGTGGTCTCGATGCGGCCGGCCGCTTCCAGCGCCTCTTGCCGCGCGCGGGCCAGATCGCGCACGACCCCCTCGGCGCGGCTGCGAAAGACCTGGCCGGCCGGCGTCAGGCTGACGCTGCGGCTGGTGCGGGCCACCAGCGGCGTGCCGACCCAGGTTTCCAGCGCCTGGATCCGCCTGCTGAAGGCGGGCTGCGTCACGTTCCGGCGCTGTGCCGCGCGCGAGAAGTTTTCCGTCTCGGCCAGCGCGGCCAGATCTTCCAGCCATCCGATTTCCAACGTTTTCCTCCCGTCGCGGCGCCGCGGGACGCGCGCCCCGATCCATGCGCCCTCTGCATCGTTTGACGCGTGATCGGCATTAGACCCCAAAGGCGGCGCCGGACAAGCTCCGATTGTCGGGGGCGCCGGCAGCATGGCCGCGCCGCCGAGGGAGGGATCGAGACCACGGCCCGCTACCGGGCGAAACACCCCCGGGAACCGGGCCTGAGGCACGCGCAAGAACAATAAGGGGAGCGAGGCGCGTCGCCCGGCTGCAATCGCCGTTCACCGCCATGACGCGACGGGTATCCGCGACAGGCGGGGGCGGCAGGCCGCGTCTCGGCACCCTCCGGGATCATGCGCCGCATCCGCGGCCCGTTCAGACTCAGGAGGTAAAGTCATGCACAGACGTTCAGCCCTTGCCGCCGGCCTTGCGCTGGCGATGGTCGGTCTTCCCGGCCTGGCCCAGGACGCCGAGAATTTCCCGGAAAAGGCGATGACCTATATCATCCCCTTCAATGCCGGCGGAGAATCGGATGTGACGGCCCGCTATCAGCAGGCCGAATGGAACGCCGTCACCGGCCAGGACGTGGTCATCCAGTACCAGCCGGGGGCGGGCGGCGCGCAGGCCTGGTCGCAGCTCAACTCGATCGACGGCGACGGCTACACGATCATGGGCGTCAACCTGCCGCATATCGCGCTGCAACCGCTTTCGGGATCGTCGGGCTACAAGACCGAGGATCTGACGCCGGTGCACTTCTTCCACTACACGCCGCACGCGATCCTGGTTCCGGCCGACAGCCAGTTCCAGACGCTGGACGATCTGGTCCAGTACGCCAAGGACAATCCCGGCCTCGTGACCTTTGCCGGCTCGGGCACCTATTCGGCCAACAACCTGGCGCAGGCCCAGTTCAGCGAACTGGCCGGGATCACCACCACCTATGTGCCGTTCTCGGGCACCACGCCCGCGGTCACGGCGGTGCTGGGCGGCCAGACCATGGCGGGGTTCAACTATACGACCTCGGGCATCTCGCAGGGCGATCAACTGCGGATACTGGCCGTCGCGTCCGAGGAGCGGCTGCAGGCCTTCCCCGACGTGCCGACCTTCAAGGAACTCGGCTACGACCTGGTGGGCGGCGCCTATCGCGGGGTGGCGGTGCCGGCCTCGACGCCCGAGGATCTGCGCCGGCGCATCTCGGACATCGTGCAGCAGATCAACGAACGTCCGGATTTCGTCAAGAAGATGGAGGAGGGCGGCTTCGTCATCACCGACATCACCTATGACAAGATGGACGACTTCATGAGCGAGACGATCGACAGCTATGCCGCCGGCGCCAAGCTGATGGGCCTGACGCAGTAGCGGCGGCGCGAGGGGACCATGGAACTGCTAGGCTATTTCTGGGATGCGCTCAGCCCGCTGAACCTGACGCTTGCGCTGGTCGGCGTGGTGCTGGGGACGGTCATCGGCGCGCTGCCGGGGCTGTCGGCCACCATGGCGGTCGCGGTCCTGGTCCCCTTCACCTTCACCATGGATCCGGCGGCCGGGCTGATCGCCCTGGGCGCCATCTACACGGGCGCCATCTATGGCGGCGCCTTCGCGGCGATCCTGGTCAACACGCCGGGCACGCCGTCATCCATCGCCACCACCTTCGACGGCTATCCCATGGCGCGGCGCGGCGATGGCGGGCTGGCGGTGACGCTGGCCACCATCTCGTCGGTCTTCGGCGGGCTGGTGGGCGGCATCGCGCTGCTTCTGCTGGCGCCGCCTCTGGCGCGGGTGGCGCTGTCCTTCGGGCCGACCGAGTATTTCTGGCTGGCGATCTTCGGTCTGACGCTGATCTCGGCCCTGTCGGTGGGCAACACGCTCAAGGGTCTGATCGGCGCCTGTCTGGGGCTTCTTCTGTCCATGGTCGGCGTGGCGGTGGTGGGCGGCGACGTGCGCTATACCGGCGGCAGCCAGGCCTTCCTGGGAGGGGTGGATGTCGTCTCTGCCCTGATCGGGCTGTATTGCATTCCGGTGGTGATCGACCTTGTGGCGACGCGCGACCCGCATCTGAAACTGACGGCGGGCGAGGACGGTATCCGCCTGCGCGAGGCGGCGGGGATCGCCTGGCGGCGCAAGGTGAACGTGCTGCGGTCGGCGGTGATCGGCACGGTGGTGGGCATCCTGCCGGGGGCGGGCGGGTCCATTGCGGGGCTGGTCAGCTACTCCGAGGCGCGCCGGTCATCCGACAATGCCGCGAATTTCGGCAAGGGCGAACCCGACGGCATCATCGCGACAGAGGCCGCCAACAACGCCACCGTCGGCGGCGGCTTCATTCCGACGCTGGTTCTGGGCATCCCCGGCACGCCGCCCGACGCCATCATCATGGGCGCGCTTCTGGTGCAGGGCATCAAGATCGGGCCCACGCTGTTCTCGTCGGAAGGGCAGGTCGTCTATACCTTCATCTACGGGCTTCTGATCGCCACGGTCCTCATGCTGCCCGCGGGGCTGCTGATCGGCCGCTACGCCTATCGTTCCGTCGTGACGCTGCCCAAGGCCATGCTGGTTCCGACCGTGGCGCTGCTGACGGTGGTGGGCTCCTTCGCCATCCATTCGAACCCCGACGAGACGCGGGTGATGGTCGGGCTGGGCGTGATCGCCTGGGTGCTGAACCGCTTCGGCTTCTCGCCTTCGCCCATCGTGCTGGGCCTGGTTCTGGGGCAGATCGCCGAACAGGGCTTCGTGCAATCCTACCTGATCGGCAACGCCACCAACAATCTGCTCGGCATGTATTTCGGCCGACCGATCAGCCTGGCCATCGTGGCGGCGGCGCTGGTCACGCTGCTCTATCCCTACTGGGCCGAGTCGCGGCGCCGCCGGCGCCGGGCCCTGACCACCGCCGAGGGCCTGTCAGTCGCCGCGCCCCAGGTGGCGGCGGGCGAGACGACGATCGACCCGGAAACGCTCGCGCGGCTGCGGTCGCGGCGGCGGACCGGCACCGTCGTGCTGGCGGTGCTGATCGGCGCGGTCGCGGCGCTCGCCTTCGTGCAGGCCCGCGGGATGACCCCGATGGGCGCGGTGTTTCCGGCGACGATCTCGGCGGCGCTGATGGTGCTGTCGCTGGCCCTGCTGGCCCAACAGCTCTTCGCCGCCGCGCCGGCGACGGGGATCGAGGCCGAGCGGACGGGTCCCCGCGGCAATCTGCGGCGTGTGGGCGTGGTCGCGGTGATGATCCTGTGGGCCGCGATCTTTCCCGAACTGGGGTTTGCGGTCACCGGCCTGGTGGCCTTTCTTGCCCTGATCCTGATCGCGGAATACGACCGGCTGCCGGCCCATGCCTGGCTTTTGCGCGTGGTTGTCGCGGGCGCGGTCGTGGCCGGGTTCTGGTGGCTGATGGCCGACGTGTTGCTGCTGCGCATGCCGCGGGGGCTGCTTTTCTGACGGACGGCTGCGGCCGGACCCGTTTCAATACCAACGGAAAGACCACATGACGACGAACGAGATGAAGATCGCGGTGATCGCGGGCGACGGCATCGGCAGGGAGGTGGTGCCCGAGGGGCTGCGCGTGCTGGAGGCGGCCGGCAGGCGGTTCGGGCTGGGCTTCGATTTCCGGAACCACGACTTCGCCAGCGCCGATTACTACGCCGCCCACGGCCAGATGATGCCCGACGACTGGAAGACCCGGATCGGCGATTGCGACGCGATCTTCTTCGGCGCCGTGGGCTGGCCGGACACCGTGCCCGACCACGTCTCGCTCTGGGGCTCTCTCATCCAGTTCCGCCGGGAATACGACCAGTATGTCAGCCTGCGGCCGGCGCGGCTGATGCCCGGGGTTCCGTCGCCTCTGGCGGGGCGGAAAGCGGGCGATATCGACATGATGATCGTGCGCGAGAATACCGAGGGCGAGTATTCCGCCGTGGGCGGGCGGATGTTTCCCGGCACCGACCGCGAGGTGGTGATACAGGAGACGGTGATGACCCGCACCGGGGTGGACCGCATCCTGCGCTACGCCTTCGACCTGGCGGCGCGGCGCGGCGGGCACCTGACCTCGGCCACCAAGTCGAACGGGATCGCGATCACCATGCCGTATTGGGACGAGCGGGTCGCCGAGATGGCCCAGAGCTATCCGCAGGTGAAGGTCGACAAGTTCCATATCGACATCCTGACCGCCCAGTTCGTGATGCATCCCGACTGGTTCGACGTCGTGGTCGGGTCGAACCTGTTCGGCGACATCTTGTCGGATCTCGCGCCCGCCTGCACCGGGACGATCGGCATCGCGCCGTCGGGCAACATCAACCCCGAGCGGCGCTTTCCCTCGCTGTTCGAACCGGTCCATGGATCGGCGCCGGATATTGCGGGGCAGGGGGTCGCGAACCCGATCGGGCAGATCTGGGCCGCGGCGATGATGCTGGAGCATCTTGGCCATGCCGACGCCGCCGCCGCCGTGATCCGCGCCATCGAACAGGTGCTGGAACAGGGGGATTACCGGACCCGCGACCTGGGCGGCGGAGCCTCGACGCAGGAATGCGGCCGGGCCGTGGCCGACGCGGTCAGTCAGCATTGATGCGAATCCTGCATCGCAGCACTGCGAATTCGCATTGGAGGTCGGCCGGATGGATGCGGTAGCTCAGCGTCAGAGGCGAGGTGCGTGCGCGGGGCTTGCCGGGGCGGCTGTCGGATCGCCCCGGTGACTATGCAAGTGCGGCATGGATAGCGTCCGCACCGAGATCGGAGAACGAGCAATGCGCATTCTGGATGTCGTCGAGATCACGCGGCCGATCGCCTCGCCGATCCGCAACGCCTATATCGATTTCAGCCGCATGACGACCAGCCTGGTGGCGGTGGTCACCGACGTCGTGCGCGACGGGCGCCGGGTCGTGGGCTACGGCTTCAACTCGAACGGCCGATACGGGCAGGGCGGGCTGATCCGCGAGCGGTTCCGCGACCGGATACTTGAGGCCGAACCTGCAAGCCTGCTGGACGAGAGCGGCGAGAACCTCGATCCGTCCCGCGTCTGGGCCGCGATGATGGCCAACGAAAAGCCCGGCGGCCATGGCGAGCGTTCGGTGGCGGTCGGGACCATCGACATGGCGGTCTGGGATGCGGTGGCCAAGATCGCCGGCAAGCCGCTGTTCCGTCTCCTGGCCGAGCGGGAGGGGCGCGCGCCCGATCCGCGCGTCTTCGTCTACGCGGCCGGCGGCTACTACTATCCCGGCAAGGACGACACGGCGCTGCGGGCCGAGATGCGGGGCTATCTGCGCCGCGGCTACACGGTGGTGAAGATGAAGATCGGCGGCGCGCCGCTGGACGAGGATCGGCGCCGGATCGAAGCCGTGCTCGACGAGATCGGGGACGAGGCGCAGCTGGCCGTGGATGCCAATGGCCGGTTCGACCTGAAGACGGCGATCGACTATGCCGGAATGCTGCGGCAATACCCGCTGTTCTGGTACGAAGAGGCGGGCGATCCGCTGGACTACGCGCTTCAGGCGGCGCTGGACAAGTTCTATCCGGGGCCGATGGCCACGGGCGAGAACCTGTTCAGCCACCAGGATGCCCGCAACCTGTTGCGTTACGGCGGGATGCGGCCCGACCGCGACTGGCTGCAATTCGACTGCGCCTTGTCCTACGGGCTGGTCGAGTATCTGCGCACGCTCGAGGTGCTGAAGGCGGCGGGGTGGTCGCCGTCGCGCTGCATCCCCCATGGCGGGCACCAGATGTCGCTGAACATCGCCGCCGGTCTGGGCTTGGGCGGAAACGAGAGCTATCCCGACCTTTTCCAGCCATATGGCGGCTTTCCCGACGGGGTCGAGGTCGAGGACGGGCATATCGTCATGCCCGACCTTCCCGGTATCGGGTTCGAGGGGAAGGCCGACCTGATCGCCGAGATGCGCGCCCTGGCCGAATAGGGCGCAACGCGTCACCGGGATCAGGCGGCGAGACGGGCGCGCTAGTCGTCGTCGCCATCGTCGCCGCTGTCGTCCGAACCGCCATCGTCGCCGCTGTCGTCCGAACCGCCATCGTCGCCGCCGCTGTCGCTGTCGTTGGAACCCCCATCGTCGTCACCGCCGTCGTCATCGTCGCCGCTATCGTCCGAGCCGCTGTCGTCCGAACCGTCATTGCGGTGATCGTCGCCGGAATCGGTGTCGCTCTCATCCTCGGCCTCGCTCTCGTACTCGCTCTCGCTTTCCGATTCGGCCTCGTGGCGGTCGCGCGATGTCTCGCGGCTTTCCTCACGCGAGGTGCTGCGCTCGCCACCATTGTCGCTGTCGGACCGCGATTCGCGGACCTCGCGGCGGGACAGTTGGCCGTCATTGTCGGTGTCGCCGTCCAGCAGCATCTCGCCGGCCGCGCCGAAGGTGGCGACCAGTTCGCTGCGCGACAGCATGCCGTCGGAATCGGTGTCGATCTCGCGGAAGGTGGCCTTGCCTGCGGCGCCGGCCTGTCCGGCCGCGCCGACCAGAAGGACGGCCAGTGTCAGGGTGCTGCGGTGCATCGGGTTATCCTCTCGAACGCAATGGGGCGCGCCGGCTGCCGCCGGCACGCCCCCCGGGACGCTAGAGAGGAATTGCGCCCGAAATAGGCCGCGAATGCGTCAGTTGCCGCCGCTCTGCCCGGCATCGGGCTGGGTGCCCATGTTCATGCCGCCCTGAGATCCGGCCGCATTCCCGGTCGAGCCCGACATGCCGCCGCCGTTCATCATGTTCGTCCCGCCGGGGGCGGGCTGGGCCGTGGCCCCGGGTGCCGTCGCGCCGCCCGTCGCACCGCCGCCCATCATGCCGCCGCCCATCATGCCGCCGCCCATCATGCCGCCGCCGCCATGCATGCCGCCGCCGCCGCCTTTAGCCATGCGCTCGGCCGGCGCGCGCAGTTCCTCGGCCGTGACGTCGCCGTCGCCGTCGGCATCCAGATGCTGGAACCGGTCGACCATGGAGGCGCGGATCATCGCGCTGTGCAGCGTCTCGAATTCCTGGATCGACAGGCTGCCGCTGCCATCGGCATCGTATTCGGAGAGCAGCGATTGCAGACGCTGCTGCGCCTGTTCGGGCGTGGTGATGTCCGCATCGCGCATCAGCATCTTGATCACCGACTTGTCGTCGGCGCCGCCGCCCATCATGCCGCCGCCCATCATCTGGCTGTGCATGGCCATCATCATCTTCATCATGCCCATGCCGCCCATCATGCCGCCAGAGCCGCCCATGCCGCCCATCATGCCGCCGGGTCCGCCCGTGCCGCCCGACATGCCGCCGGGGCCGCCCATTCCGCCCATCATGCCCATGCCGCCGGGCATCCCGCCGCCGGCGCCCGGCGTCGCTGCGCCCATGCCCATGCCCGCCTGGGCCTGGCCGGCCTGACCGGGCACCGCCGCGGGTCCGTGATCGCCCGCGGCCGCAAGGGCCGCACCGCTGACGCTGCCGGCCGCTGCGACCACGACCGCGAAAAGGGTTGTTCTGTTCATCGACGCTCTCCCAGAATGATGTTCCGATGATCTGCTAGTTAGGCGATGTCTGTCGCGAGGCGATGTCAGGCCGCCGGTGAATTGTAACGGATCGTATCGGAAGCCGCCCGTCATACAGATCGTGACAAAAAAATGCGGCCGCGGCCGTGGCGATCGCCTATCAAGAGGGGGATGACCGACCTGCCGCATATCCTTGTCGTGGACGACCACCGCGAGATCCGCGATGCCGTGACCCGGTATCTGGAGCGGAACGGCCTGCGGGCGACGGCGGCGCGGGACGCGGTCGAGATGGACGCCAAGCTGGCGAACGGCCAGTTCGATCTGGTCGTGCTCGACGTGATGATGCCGGGCGAGGACGGGCTGTCGGTCTGCCGCCGCCTGACCGCGGCGGGGCGGGTCCCGGTGCTGATGCTGACGGCGCTCGGCGAGGAGACCGACCGGATCGTCGGGCTCGAGATCGGCGCCGACGACTATCTGCCCAAACCCTTCAACCCGCGCGAGCTTCTGGCGCGGATCAAGGCGATCCTGCGCCGCTCCGAAAGGGTGGACAGCCATGGCGGCACGCTGTCCGGGCGCCGGATCGGATTCGGGCATTGGGTGCTGGATACCGATCGGCGGCTTCTGATCGATGCCGATGGCGCCGAGACGGAATTGACCACCTCGGACTTCAAGCTTCTGACCGTGCTGCTGGAACGGCCGCGATTCGTGCTGAGCCGCGATCAGTTGCTGGATCTGACGGCGGGGCGGACGGCGTCGGTCTTCGACCGGACGATCGACAACCAGATCAGCCGCCTGCGCCGCAAGGTGGAAGCGGATGCCGCCCGGCCCCGGATCATCACCACGGTCCGCGGCGGCGGCTATTGCCTGGCGGTGGACGTGCATGAGCTTTGCTGATGCCCCGGCCGCTGGACAGCCTGCGCGCGCAGCTTGTGCTGCTGATCGTGGTCGCGTTGACGGCCGCCCAGGCGATCAGCCTGTGGCTGTTCGTGGACGAGCGCAGCCTGGCGGTTCGCGCGGCTCTGGGGTTCGAGGCGGCGGGGCGGGCGGCGAATGTGGCCCGGCTGATCGAGGAGGCGCCGCCGGATCTGCACGCCTCGATCCTGCGGGCGGCGAACTCGCCCCTGGTGCGCTTCGACCTGTCGGACCGGCCGGCCGTCTCCCACAACCGGCATTCCGACGGCGGCACGGTCGAGGCGCGGGTCCGGGCGCTGTTGGGCGATTCCTTCAGTCGGAAGATCTTTATCGAGCTGCACGAGGTGCCGGGCACGTTCATCCCGATGCCCGACATGCCGCCCGAGATGATGCGGATGCACAGCGCCATGATGGGCGGCGATCTGGCGGCGCTCGAAATGAACCTGTCGATCGCCCTGTCGGGGGGGCGCTGGCTGAATGTGGGAACGCGGTTCGAGCGGCCGCCCCTGCAATGGCCGTGGCTGTCCTTTCTCAGCTTCGGGGTGACGGCGGCGATCATCCTGATCGTCGTGTTCTGGTTCCTTCTGACGGGGCTGACCGGTCCGCTGCGCCGGCTGGCGCGCGCGGCCGACAGCCTGGGACGGGGCGAAGAGGTGGCGCCGCTGCCGCTGGACGGCCCGCGCGAGGTGCGCGATCTGTCGGCCACCTTCAACCGGATGCAGGAGCGGCTGACCAGATTCGTGGCCGACCGCACGCGGGTCCTGGCCGCGCTGAGCCACGATCTGCGCTCGCCGCTGACCGCGCTCAGGGTCCGGGCCGAAATGGTCGAGGACGACGAGACCCGCGACGGCCTCATCGCCTCGATCGAGGAGATGCAGGGCATGGCCGAGGCGACCCTGTCCTTCGCCCGCGGGCTGGCGGGCGGCGAGCCGGTCGAGACCGTGGAGCTTGGTGCGTTCCTGCGGCAGATGCGCGACGACATGCTGGACGCTTTCGCACTTGCGCCCGGTCAACCGGTCGAGCTGCGCCTGCGCCCGGGGGCTCTGCGCCGCGCGTTGCGCAACGTGATCGAGAATGCGCTGCGCTATGGCACCGCCGCGAACGTGTCGTACCGGACGGACGGCGCCTATGCCCGGATCGCCGTCGCCGATGCAGGCCCCGGCATCCCCGAGGCGGATCTGGAGAAGGTGTTCGAGCCGTTCTTCCGCCTGGAGCGGTCACGTTCGCGCGAGACCGGCGGCTACGGCTTGGGACTTTCCATCGCCCGGACGATCCTGCGGGCGCATGGCGGCGACGTCACGTTGGCCAATGCGGCCGGTGGCGGACTGGTCGCGACGCTGAGCCTGCCGCTGCAAGGCGCGCCGAAACCCGAAGAGGGGACATGACGATGACGAACCGACCTCCGTCGCCACGGGCCGCGCCCGGCGGTCATGCCGCAGCGACAAAGGCAGAAAATAACCCGAAAGTGATCCGCAGGGCCTGCGCGTTCCTTGACCTTCCGGTATGGGAGGCAGGCACCGACCGGCGACGGAAAGGGAGGACCCAATGATCCCCGAGATAGGACATTTCGCGCTTGCACTCGCCCTGGCCCTGGCCTTGGCGCAAAGCGTCATTCCGATACTGGGCGCGTCGCGCGGAAATCTGGTCTGGATGCGCTCGGCCCGGGCCACGGCACTTGGACAATGCCTGTTCATCGCGGTGGCCTTCGCGGCGCTGATGCGGTCCTTCGTGGTCAGCGACTTCACGGTGCGTAACGTGGTCGAGAACTCGCATTCGCTGAAGCCGATGCTGTTCAAGATCGCCGGCACCTGGGGCAGCCACGAGGGCTCGCTTCTGCTGTGGGTCCTGATCCTGGCGGTGTTCGGTGCGGGGGTGGCGCTGTTCGGGTCGAACATTCCCGCCGCGCTCAAGGCGCGCACCCTGTCGGTGCAGGCCTGGATCAGCGTCGGCTTCCTGTCCTTCCTGCTGCTGACCTCGAATCCGTTCGAGCGCGTGTTCCCGCCGCCCCTGAACGGCAACGACCTGAACCCGCTGCTGCAGGACGTGGGCCTGGCGATGCATCCGCCGCTGCTGTATTTCGGCTATGTCGGTTTCTCGATCGTCTTCTCCTTCGCCGTCGCGGCGCTGATCGAGGGGCGGGTCGATGCGGCCTGGGCCCGGTGGGTCCGCCCCTGGACGCTTGCCGCCTGGATGAGCCTGACCGCCGGCATCGCGCTCGGGTCCTGGTGGGCCTATTACGAACTGGGCTGGGGCGGCTGGTGGTTCTGGGATCCGGTCGAGAATGTCAGCTTCATGCCCTGGCTTCTGGGCACCGCCCTTCTGCATTCCGCCATCGTGACCGAGAAGCGCGACGCCTTCAAAAGCTGGACCATCCTGCTGGCGATCCTGACCTTCTCGCTGTCGCTGCTCGGCACCTTCATCGTGCGCTCGGGGCTTCTGACCTCGGTCCATGCCTTCGCCGTCGACCCCGAAAGGGGGCTGTATATCCTGATGCTTCTGGGCATCTCGATCGGCGGTTCCCTGGCGCTCTACGCCTGGCGTGCCCCGACGATGGAGGGCGGCGGCCTATTCCGCCCGATCAGCCGCGAGACCGGGCTGCTGGTCAACAACCTGCTGCTGGCCGCGGCCACCGGCACGGTGTTGTTCGGCACGCTCTATCCGCTGTTCCTCGAGGCCGCGACGAACGAGAAGATCTCGGTCGGGCCGCCCTTCTTCAACGCCGCCTTCATCCCGATGATGCTGCCCTTGGTCTTCATCATGGGGCTCGGGCCGTTCCTGTCGTGGAAGCGCGCCGATCTGGCGGGCGTTCTGCAACGTCTGGGCGTTGTGGCGGCGCTATGCGTCGGCGCGGTGATGATCGTGTGGTATCTGGCCGAGGGCGGGCCGTTGCTGGCCTATATCTCGCTTGCCATCGCGTTCTGGCTGTTCTTCGCCACGCTGCGGGAATGGGCCGGCCGGGTGAAGCTGTTCGAGGTGCCCTTTGCCGAATCCCGCCGCCGCGCGCGTAATCTGCCGCGGGCCGCGCACGGGATGACGCTGGCCCATGCCGGGCTGGCGGTGGCGATGTTCGGCTTCATCGGGTCCAGCGCCTGGAAGTCGGAAGAGATCCTCTTCGTCCAGCCGGGCGACATGATCGCCATTGCCGGGTTCGACGTGCGTTTCGACGGCGCCGAGAAGGTGCAGGGCCCGAACTACATCGCCGACCGCGGCACGCTGGTCGTGACGCGAAACGGCGAGCCGGTGACGACCCTGTATCCCGAGCGCCGCGTCTATCCGGTGGCGCAGACGACGACCACGGAATCCTCGATCCGGTCGAACATGGCGGGCGATCTCTACGCCTCGCTGGCCGAACCCGCGTCGCAGGACGCCGATAATGCGGGTGCCTGGACGCTGCGCATCCTGTACGAGCCGCTGGTGAACTTCATCTGGCTGGGTTCGGTGATGCTGGTGCTGGGTGGCGGCCTGTCCCTGTCCGACCGCCGGCTTCGGGTGGGTGCGCCGCGGCGTGCGGCACCCGCGCCGATGCACGCGACACCGGCGGAGTAGGGGCATGGTACGTCTGCTCGCCGCTCTGCCCGTTCTGGTCGCGGTCGTTTTCGGCGCCTTCCTCCTGTGGGGGCTGAACCCGAACCGCGACCCGAGCAGCATCCCGTCGGTGCTGATCTCGCAGCCGGTTCCGCAATTCGACCTGCCTGCGGTCGAAGGGATGGACGTGCCCGGATTCGCGCGCGCCGATCTGGTCGGGAACGACGCGCCGGTGATCGTGAACGTCTTCGCGTCGTGGTGCGTGCCCTGCCGGGCCGAACATGCGGTGCTGACCCGGCTGGTCCGGGACGAGAACGTCCGCCTGTTCGGCATCAACTACAAGGACAAGCCCGAGGATGCCCGGGCTTGGCTCGAGGAATTGGGCAACCCTTACGAGAAGATCGGCTCGGACCTGGAAGGCCGCGCCGGTATCGAATGGGGCCTCTCGGGGGTGCCCGAGACCTTTATCGTCGGCGGTGACGGCACGGTGCTGTTCCGCTATGTCGGCCCGATCGTGGGCGAAGAGCCGCAGGCGCAGTTCCGGGCGGCACTGCGTCAGGCGCAGACGCGGGCGGAGGTTGGATCGTGAAACAGATGGTTCATCGGCTTATTCTGGCGCTGCTTCTGGCGGCGGCCCTTCCCATGACCGCCCTGGCGGTGGAGCCCGACGAGATGTTGGCCGATCCGGTGCTCGAGGCCCGGGCGCGCGAATTGTCCAAGGAGCTGCGCTGCGTCGTCTGCCAGAACCAGGACATCGACAGTTCGAATGCCGGCGTGGCGCGCGATCTGCGGCTGCTGGTGCGCGAACGTCTGGTCGCGGGCGACACGGACCAGGAGGTTCTGGATTACATCGTGGCGCGCTACGGCGATTTCGTGCTGTTCAAGCCGCCCTTCAAACCCGAGACATACGCGCTGTGGTTCGCGCCGGGGGTGCTGCTGCTGATCGGCAGCGCGGCCGTGGCGCTGATCGTGATGCGCGCCCGCCGCCGGCGCAACCCGTCGGCGCTGAGCGATGAGGAGGAAGCCGCCGTGAACGAACTGCTGGCGCGGGGTGCCAAGGAATGACGTTTCTGTGGATCTCGGCGGCTGTTCTGGCGCTGATCGCCGTCGCGGTGATGCTGGCGCCCCTGCGTCGCGGCGCGGGCGCCGACGGCAGCCGCGACGAGCAGTCGGTCGCGATCCTGGCCGATCAGCTGCGCGAGGTCGAAAGCGATGCCGAACGCGGCCTGATCGGTGCCGAGGAAGCGCGCGCCGCCCAGGTCGAGATCAAGCGCCGCCTGCTGGCGGTGAATCGCCGCGGCGCCGGCCGCGCGGCGGGGGTGGCCGGACAGGGGCGCGGCCTGATCATCGCCGCGGCGGTCCTGGTGCCGCTCGGCGGCGCCGGCATCTACTGGGCACTCGGCGCGCCGCAGGTACCCAGCCTCGCCTTCGCCGAACGCCAGCAGGAGGTCGAGGAGACGGCGAAGATCAACGAGCTGACCCGGAAGCTGCTGACCCGGCTGGAAAACGACCCCGAGGGCGGCCCGAGCGAGGGATGGCTGCTGCTTGGCCAGACCTATATGCGGATGGGCCGGTATCCTGCGGCGGCCCAGGCGTATCAGATCGTGTCCGAACGCGACGAGGCGGATTCGACCGTGTTCTCGCAACTGGCCGAGGCGCTGATCGCCGCCGAAAACGGCATCGTCACCCCGCGGGCGAACCGCGCGATCGACCGGGCGCGGGAGCTGGACCCGCAGAACCCCGCCGGCGTCTACTACAAATCGATCGCTCTGAATCAGGACGGGCAGACGGCGGCGGCGTATGACCTGTTGCTCGAACGCCTCAACTCGGCCGATGGCTTTGCCCCCTGGATGGAACTGTTCGTGGGGCAGGCGAATAGGATTGGTGAGGGGCTCGGACGCCAACCCCTGACGCTGGAAGCCTTCGCGCCCATGGCCCAGGGGCCGCTGGCCCAGGGGAACGGAGCACCCGGACCGTCGGCCGAAGATGTGGCCGCGGCGTCGGAAATGACCGAGGAGGATCGTGCAGCCTTCATCCGGTCGATGGTGGCGCGGCTGGCCGCGCGGCTGGAAGAGGATTCCGGCGACCTGGACGGCTGGATGCGTCTCGCCAACGCCTACAAGGTGCTGGGCGAGACCGACAAGGCGCGGGATGCCTTGGGCAAGGCCCGCGAGTTGACGGCGGATTTGGCGTCCGACGACCCGAGGAAAGAGGCAGTGCAGCGCGCATTGTCCGAGTTGAACGGCTGAGACGCCTTTAGGAGGTAACGGATGAACCGACGGGAATTGCTCGCCTATACCGGCGCCGCGTCGCTGCTGCTGTCGCAGACCCCTGCGCTGGCTCATAGCGGCGATGCCGCCATCCCCGATTACAACATGCCGGCCGAGATGTTGCCGCGCGAGGTCGAGATCAAGGAAGGCATCGCGCCTTACGAGGTGCATGTCGATCCGGGCCAGTTCGCGCTGTACTGGACGCTGCCCGATCGCCGGGCCATCCGCTACAGCGTCGGCATCGGCCGGCCCGGCCTGTACGAGGCCGGGGAGTTCTATGTCGGCGCCAAGAAGGAATGGCCGAGCTGGACTCCCACGCCCTCGATGATCAAGCGCGAGCCGGAGACCTATGCGAAATGGGAAGACGGGATGGACGGGGGGATCGACAACCCGCTCGGCTCGCGGGCGCTGTACCTGTTCCAGCCGGGCCGGGGCGACACCTTCCTGCGGATCCACGGCACGAACGATCCCAAGACCATCGGCCGCCGCGTGTCGAACGGTTGCGCGCGTCTGGTGAACGACCAGATCATCGAGCTTTACGAGCGCGTGCCCATGGATACGCGCGTGGTCCTGTATCCGCCGGCGACCGGCTGATCCGTCTCGGGCGCCCCGGGGGATCGGCCTGCCGGTCTGCCCCGGATGATCATCGAACCGCATCGGCGGCCGGGGAATATCCTTCCCCGGCCGTTCCTTTTGCGGCGGGCTGCGGCCGGGATCGGGCCATAGGCCGCGACCGCGGCTCGCGATCCCCATGCGCGTGGTCGCGCACGAGCAGAACCGGATCGCGTAGGGCAAGCCGGGCCCGCCCCTCCTTCGCCTCGCGCGGCCGGGTTCAGTCGTGAAAGGGCGAGACGACGGTCCTTCGGCCCAGCATGAAGGCGTCCGCGACATGGATGAGCGGCGCGGCATCGACCTCGGAGGCGCCGGCGCGGAGCAGCCGTGCGAACTGGCGGTAGAGCTCGGGGTATTCTCCTGCATTGGCCACGCCCCGTTCGGCTCCGTCGATGAAGAGACGCGCGCCGCCTTCGATCAGCGCCAGCGTGCCATGATCCGTCTCGACCTCGATCTGCCAGACCTCGCCGCCCTCCTGCCGCCAGTCGAAGGCGGCGGTCGCCTCGCCGCCCTCCGGGCCGGCGAAGGTCAGCTCGGCCGCTATGGGCGTGTCGCGGTTCTGGGGAAAGGCCAGCTCGGCCCCGACCAGATGCAGCGGCACCGGCAGGATTTCGGTCATGATCGACAGCGCGTTGATCCCCGGATCGAACACGCCCAGCCCGCCGGGCTGCCAGATCCAGTCCTGACCGGGATGCCATTTCCGCACGTCTTCCTTCCAGTCGATGCGCAGCCGGCGGATCTGCCGGCCCGCCAGCCAGGCCCGGGCCGGCGCGACCCCGGCCGCGTGCCGGGAATGCCAAGTCGCATAGAGGCTGACGCCGGCCTCGCGCGCCATCCGCTTCAGCGCGAGAACCTCGGCCACCGTCGCGCCGGGCGGCTTTTCCAGCATCACGTCGCGGCCCGCCGCGATGGCGGCACGGGCGGCCGCGAAGCGCGGAACGGGCGGCATGCAGAGCGAGAGGGCGGGGATGTCCGGCCGCGCATCGAGAAGCTCGGCCAGCGAGGCATGATTCTCGACCCCGTCGATGCCGCCGGACCGGCTGACCGTGGCGGCGAGGCTGAACGCGGGCTCTCCCGCGATGGCCGGAACATGCCGGTCGCGGGCGATCTTGCCCACGCCGACGATGGCGATGTCAGTGACTGTCACGAGGAACCTCCCGTCCGCGGCATCCCTTCCGGAACTCGGAATCTGCACCGGTATGCGCCTGTTGCACGTGATCGTTCCAGATGCAGCCGCCGGCCGGGCGGATCGCGGTCGATCATGTCGCCGGGACGCACCACCGCGATCGGGTCGCCCATGGCCGCTTCGGGCGAGGTGCCGCAACCTCGCCGCTTCCCTTGGACGGCGGAGTTGGCTACCACGCCCGAACCCGGGGCCGGTCCCGCACCCGTTGCCGCGGCCCTACAGAAGGAGCAGGAAGCGATCATGTGTCTTCCCCACGATTGTCGCGCGCCCGCCCCGATCGGCCGCCACGACCCCGGACGGCATCCGTGAGCCGCGGCCTGCTGAGCCGCCCGGCCGTTCTGATGGCGGGGGGTGCGCTGCTGGCGGTGGCGGCGATTGCCGGGCTGTCGGGGGGAGGGGCGTTTCTGGCCCTCGGCTTCGTCATCGGCATGTCGCATGCCTTCGAGGCCGACCATCTGGCCGCGGTCGCCGCCATGACCGAACGGACCGACGGCACCCGGCGGATGATCCTGCGCGGCATCGCCTGGGGGCTGGGGCACACTCTGGCGCTTTTCGCGATCTCGGCGACGGTGATCGTGCTGGGCCTGTCGATCGCCGGCCGGGTCGAGGCGGGGCTGGAACTGGCGGTCGGGCTCCTGATCGCCGGTCTGGGCCTGCGGGTTCTGTGGAAGCTGCGCCGCGACCCCGTGCATATCCATGCCCATGATCATGGCGGCCGGCGTCACATCCATGTCCACAGCCACGAGGGCGAGACGCGCCCCCATGAGGGTCTGCCCCACGATCACGACCATCCGTCCCTGTCGGCGCATCTGGGCACGCTCGGGATCGGGCTGGTCCATGGCGCGGCCGGTTCGGCCGGGCTGCTGGTGCTGACCGTGGCGGCCACCGACAGCGTCGGTCGGGCCTTGGCCTATTTCGCGATCTTCGGCATCGGCTCGCTGGTCGGAATGGCGGCGCTCAGCGCCGTGGCAAGCCTGCCGCTCGGCCTGGTTCAGCGGCGGGCAGGACGGCTGCGCCACGCGGTGATGCTCGCCGTCGCGGCGCTTGCCATCCTGGTCGGCGGAACGTTGGCCTTCGAAAGCCTGGGCGCCCTGCGCGCGGCCGCGCTCTAGCCGCACGAGGGCGTGCCGGCAGCAGCAGACGCGGCGTCGGGCCGCGTCGCAGGGCCGGCACCGAGGGCGGGCCGGGCCCGCCGCGACGGCTCTAGCTGCAATAGTTCTCGGCGGTCGCCCCGAACTGCTTGTAACGTTGCCAGAAGGCGGAATCGGACCGCCGGTCCGACTGCCGGACCTTCTGCGCCCGGTCCGGGTCGCGGAAGAACTTGGCCGCCTGCCGCTGGTCGCGCCAGCCCAGGGTCAGATCCGCGACCTGCTGGATGCAGCCGCACAGCGACCGGCTGGCCGCCGAACGATCCGATTTCAGGCATGCGCGTTCGATGACCCCGGCATTCGCCGTGCCGCCCCAGATCGCCGCCAGAACGGCGGCCGCGATGATGCTTTTCATGATGCTCTGCCTCTTTACTGCCCGCGCTGCCGGTGTTCCCCGGATTGTGCGGTTTCTTGCCGTCCGAGGAGCCTGCCAAACCTCGGGCCACGAGGCAAATCACATCTTCGGCCGGCCCGGCGTTCAGCGGGTCTCGAACGGGTGGGGCAGGGCGGGTTCGCTCGCCGGGATCTCGGCGCGCACATCGTCCACACGGGCGCTCGGCGGGCCATGGCGCAGGGCGCGCAGCATGTCCTCGACCTCGTCCCCCGGCCCCGAGAGCAGGGCGCTGACCGATCCGTCGACCTCGTTGCGCACCCAGCCCGCCAGGTCGCGCCGCCGGGCCTCCATCCGGGTCCAGAGGCGGAATCCGACACCCTGCACGCGGCCGGTGATCCGCACTTCCACCACCCGGCTCATGCCGCGTCTCGCGGGATGGGTGCGCCGGTGCGGGTGCGCTTGACCGGCGCCCGTTTCCACAGCATATCGCCCCTCATGACCGAGCTTTCGCGCATCCGCAACTTCTCCATCGTTGCCCATATCGACCATGGGAAATCCACCCTGGCCGACCGCCTGATCCAGCTTACCGGAACCGTCGCCGAACGCGACATGAAGGAACAGCTTCTGGATGCCATGGATATCGAACGCGAACGCGGCATCACGATCAAGGCCAATACGGTGCGGATCGAATACCCGGCGAAGGACGGGCAGACCTATGTGCTGAACCTGATCGACACGCCGGGGCATGTGGATTTCGCCTACGAGGTCAGCCGGTCGATGCAGGCGGTCGAGGGCTCGCTTCTGGTGGTCGACGCCACCCAGGGGGTCGAGGCGCAGACGCTGGCCAACGTCTATCAGGCCATCGATGCCGATCACGAGATCGTGCCGGTCCTGAACAAGATCGACCTGCCCGCGGCCGAGCCAGAGCGCGTGAAGGAGCAGATCGAGGATGTCATCGGCATCGAGGCGCATGACGCGGTCGAGATCAGCGCCAAGACCGGTCTGGGCATCCCGGACGTGCTGGAGGCCATCGTCACCCGGTTGCCCGCGCCGAAGGAGGGTACGCGCGACGCGCCGCTGAAGGCGATGCTGGTCGATTCGAAATACGACAGCTATCTGGGCGTGATCGTCATCGTGCGCATCATCGACGGGGTGCTGCGGAAGGGCGACCGCATCCGCATGATGAAGACGGGCGGCACCTACGACGTGGACGATGTGGGCGTCTACCGCCCCGTCATGACTCCGGTGGCCGAGCTTGGCCCGGGCGAGATCGGCTATCTCAACGCCTCGATCAAGCAGGTGCGCGACACGCGGGTGGGCGACACGATCACCCACGAACGCCGCCCCACGGACAAGGCGCTGCCGGGCTTCAAGCCGTCGATCCCAGTGGTGTTCTGCGGGCTGTTCCCGGTCGATGCGAACGATTTCAACGACATGCGCGATGCGATGGAGAAGCTGGCCCTGAACGACGCCTCCTTCACCTTCGAGATGGAGACCTCGGCCGCGCTCGGCTTCGGCTTCCGCTGCGGGTTCCTGGGGCTGCTCCATCTCGAGGTGATTCGCGACCGGCTGGAGCGCGAATACGATATCGATCTGATCACCACCGCGCCGAGCGTGATCTTCCACATCTATACCCGCGACGGCGCGATGATCGAACTGCACAACCCCGCCGACATGCCCGACCCGGCAACCATCGACCATATCGAGGAGCCGCGGATCAAGGCGACGATCCTGGTGCCCGACGAATATCTGGGCGACGTCATCAAGCTGTGCCAGGAGCGGCGCGGCATCCAGATGGACCTGACCTATGCCGGCAGCCGCGCGATGGTGGTCTACGATCTGCCGCTGGCCGAGGTGGTGTTCGATTTCTACGACCGGCTGAAATCCATCACCAAGGGCTATGCCAGTTTCGACTACCAGATGCTGGGTTACCGGCAGGACCACCTGGTGAAGATGTCGATCCTGGTGAACGACGAACCGGTGGACGCGCTGTCGATCATGGTCCATCGCGACCGGGCCGAGGGGCGGGGCCGCGCCATGTGCGAGAAGCTGAAAGAGCTGATCCCGCGCCACATGTTCAAGATCCCGATCCAGGCGGCGATCGGCGGCCGCGTCATCGCGCGCGAGACCCTGTCGGCGATGCGCAAGGACGTGACGGCCAAGTGCTATGGCGGCGATGCCACCCGAAAGCGCAAGCTGCTGGACAAGCAGAAAGCCGGCAAGAAGAAGATGCGCCAGTTCGGCAAGGTCGAAATCCCGCAGGAAGCCTTTATCAACGCGCTGAAGATGGACGGGTGAGCGGCTAGCTCCCACGGTTCTTGCCGCTTGCGCAGTGCAAGCGGCCCGCCCCCCCTCAGGCCCCCGGCACCCGGATGCCCCGCTGGGCCAGCCGGGCGGCCAGCTTCTCGTAGCGTTTCGCGTATCGCTGGCGGCCGGTGCGGGTGGCGACGTTGCGCACGACCAGCGCCTCGAGCACCGGGCGCTCCGCGTCGATCAGGCGGCTGACGATGCGGCGCAGATAGGCAGGGTTGTCGCGGCGGGCGCGCAGGGCACGGGCGAAGCCGAGCGGATCGAGCGTGCCGGCCATGGCGGCGGCGACCAGATCGTCGAGCACGCCGAATTCGATCAGCGCCTCTTCCAGGTCGGCGCCGAGATATCGCGCGCGCAGATGCACGACCGACGGCCCGTCCAGCAGCCCGGCATGGCGCCGGTCCTCGGGGCTGGCCGCATCATGGGCGACATAGACCTTCTGCGCCGCGAGCAGGTTCGCCGGGACCGGCAGATACCGCCCGCCGGTCTGCACCTTGCGCAGTGCCCGGTTGCGGCCGTCCCATTCGGCGGCCTCGGGGCCGACCGCCACCTGCGGCGACAGGGCCAGAACCCGGCAGCCCGGAGCCGTCAGCGCATAGGACAGCGCGGCGTGGCCGCCGGCGCCCGCGCCGTAGAACAGCACGTCGTCGAACTGATCCAGCAGCGTGCCGTCGACCAGGGCGTCGAAGAAGGTGACGATCTCGGGCGCGCGGAAGTAGCTCAGCCCCTGCGAGACCAGCGACAGCACCGACCAGTCCTGTTCGCGGGCCAGCGCATCCAGGCGCGGCCGGCGCGACGAAAGGGGCGTCTCCTGGCCCTGCACGCCTTCGAACGATACCAGAAGCTGCGGACCCCGCCGCTCGAACCGGATGAAATGCTCGGGCGTCAGCGCATAGGCGAAATCGGCCAGATCCTCGCTGTCCATCGCATCGCCGTCCGGATCGTCATCCAGGTCCTCGTCCAGAAGCATGCCGTGCGCGCCCATCAATCCGTCTTTCGCTCTGCCGCCCCACGTAGCATCGGAAGGGGGCGTTCAATATGCCGAGAATATGCCTTTTTGCGGCGGGTGCCAAAAAAACCGGTGGGCGGCCGTGCTGTTCCTTCACATCCAGTCCAGATGGACCCGCCCGGCCTGTGCCTCTTGGGCGATGCGCCGGCGCAGATCGCGGAAGGCGGGCCGCAGATCCTTGAATTTCCGCTCGTGCGTTTCCGCCAGCAGGCAGCGCACGTGGCGCAGCAGATCTCCGTCCAGCAATGCCCCGAGAATCGCCAGTTCCGCCCCCTCGACATCGAGCTTCAGCAGCGCGACCTCGCCTCTTTCCTCGGCGAATTCGCGTATCCTGGCCGGAAGGTCGACGACCGCGACCTCGACCGTGCCGGTATCGTCCATCGCACGGGCGCCGGGCAGCAGGGTCGATTTCAGCGACGCCCCCTTCGGATTGGTGTCGAACGACCCGGCCCGCAGCAACTGCGCCCGCCCCTCGGCGGTGCCGACGGCGGCGGATACCAGCGTCACGTTCGGGTGGCCGGCAAAGCGCTCCGACAGGCGTTCAAGGCACCACGGGTCGGGCTCGTAGGCGATGACATCGGCGCCGGTCGCCGCCAGAACCCGCGTCACCTCGCCCAGATTGGCGCCGCAATCCAGGGCGAGGTCGCCGGGCCGCAGCATCGCGGCCGCTCCGTCCAGCAGCCCCTGTGCCCGGGCGCGGCGCAGGGCGCGTTTCCGGCGGCGCTCGGCCTTGCGCGACCCGGGATCGTCGGGCTCGGCCCCGGTCATTCGCCGTGCTCCGCGCGTTCGGTCAGGCGGCGCACGAAGGTGACGCCGATCGCTTCGCGCAGGATCTGGCGTGCGACCTTGTGCAGGCCGATCTCCTTCAGCACCTTCTTCCTGCGGTAGTGGATCGTATAGATCGGGCGGTCCTCGGGCAGCGGCTGGCCCCGCAGCCGTCCGCCCAGAATGAAATGCTGCTCTTCGGGCAGGATGTTCCAGTCCAGCCCGGCCCGGCGGATGGCGGGGGCCAGCGCCATCTGGTCCAGATAGGGGCGGCGGTTCTCGAGGGTCTCGATCCGGTCGATCCGCCGGGCGGTGTCGTACCATGTGCCGGCGAAACCGGTGTCGCCGCCTTCGGGAAACACCACCAGACCGGACGAGAAATAGGGCACGACGGGGTGTTTCGGCCTTCGCATCAGGCGCACCCTTTCCGTCGGAACGGAAAGCCCGGCCGCCTGCCAGATCGGCGGCCAGATCTCCTGTCCGGCCCAGACCATCGACGCCGCGACCGAGCACGAGACATGGCCCGCCCGGATCAGCGCCGCAGGATCGTTGGGGCGCAGGAACAGCACGTCCGAATCGATGAAGGCCGCATGGTCGCCGTCGCGCGGCTGCATGGCGGCGAGGATCTTGTTTCCGTGCGGATAGTCGCTGTCCCACATGCCCGCCGTCCGCATCGGCCGGATCTCGGCCCCCATCATCCGGTGCGCCTCCAGCACCGCCGGGTGCAGGTCGGTCATCCGGTGGTCCGGGCAATAGCCCACGGCGCGGGTTTCGGGCGGGAAGAACTTGCGGATCGAGGCGAGCAGCGTGCAGGCCATCACCGCGTAATCCGGCGGCTCGGCGATGTAGATGAATGTCAGCGCCGGCGCCACCGCCGTCACTCCAGCGCGGCGGTGGGATCGATGCCCAGATCGCGGCACATGCGCCAGGCGAACGAATTCTCGAGTGGCGGGTGCCGCCGCCACCATTGCCGGGTGCCGTTGGTATAGAAATGGACAGACAGCGTGGCGCAGGTGAACCAGCCCTCGACCCGGCCATGGGGGTCGTAGAAGACGTCGTTCAGCTGGAAGGGCACCGGATACAGCGCATCGGGCGTCAGCGCGCGTTCGTACTCGCCGGTGCGGCGTGCGAAATGGGTCATCGCCTGCGGGCCGAAGGCGGTGCGCTCCACCTGATAGATGCGCACCGGATGGGGCAGGTCCGGCGCGTTGCGGGCCAGCTTGTCCAGCTTGCGGCACTGGTTCTTGTTCCACCACGGCGGATAGTCGGGCAGGCGGTCGTAGAAGGCCAGCAACCGGTCCATCAAGTCGCCGTCGCGGGGGATCATCAGCACCCCGCAATTGAGCGCGCCGCGAAAGCCGTGGCCGGCAAAGATGCGGTCGCCCTCGTCGGGGAACGGCCGGTGGCAGAAGGCGTCGCAATCGATCCAGATCGCTCCGGTCGCGCGGATCATCCTGTAGCGGAACACGTTGGACAGAAAGCTGGGCGAGGTCTCTTCGACCACGTCCAGCGGGATCTCCATGATCTCGGACGCGGGCCGCACCGCCACGCCTTCGGGCACGTTCGCCACCGCGTGGGTGCAATAGAGCGTGGTGGGGTGCCCCTGCCGCACATGGCTGGCCAGGCAGAGCTGGTTGATGTAGCCGAGCCGCTCGCCGATCCAGAGCGACGCGACCGGTCGCCGTTGCGGTGCCGCCATGTCCTGCCTCTCTGCGCGCCTGCCGTCGGCGGCGCGTCTCGATCCCTCAGGTCAGACTGCACCGTCGGTTTGCGTGCTGTCGACCCTGTTCGCAGCGGAACCCGGCGCCGGTTGTGCCGCGCCCCGCGCTGCGAGTATCGTCGGCAAACATGAAGAAACCGGGGCGCGCAGCCGGAAATTCGCGGGCGGGAAAGGCGATGTTGAACAGCTCGGCAGACCCGGACGGGGCGGCGGTGCCGCGCCCGGCGCGCAGCCGCCACGGCCGGATCACCGCCGTGTCCATGATGAAGGAAGAGGGCCCCTATCTGCTGGAATGGGTCGCCCATCAGATCGCCATCGGGTTCACCGACATCGTCGTCTATACCAACGATTGCACCGACGGCACCGACCGGATGCTGATCCGGCTTGAGGAACTGGGGCTGGCGCATCACCGCGTCAACCGGATCGCCCCGGGACGCAAGCCGCAGCCATCGGCGATCCGGCAGGCCCAGACCGATCCGGTGGTCTGCGCGAGCGACTGGGTCATGGTCTTCGACGCGGACGAGTTTCCCGCGATCCGCCACGGGGACGGCACGCTGGACGCGCTGATCGCGGCGGTCGAGGAACGCGGCGGCAACGGCATCGTCATCACCTGGCGGGTCTTCGGCTCGGCCGGCATTCGCCGCTGGTCGCCCGCGCCGGTGACCGAGCAGTTCCTGATGGCGGCGCCGCCGGTCTGGAACAAGGGCTGGGGCGTCAAGACGCTGTTCCGCTTCGACCCAGGGATCTGGAAGCTGGGCATCCATCGCCCGACGATGCGCAACAAGGTGCTGGACACCGACGTTCCCCGGTCCGTCCACTGGCTGAACGGCTCGGGCGATCCGATGGAGGACTATTTCAAGTTCCGGGGCTGGCGGTCCATCCTGCGCACGGTCGGCTATGACTGGGTGCAGATGAACCATTACGCGGTCAAATCGGCCGAGGCCTATCTGCTGCGGACCATGCGGGGGAACGTGAACGACAAGGCCGGAAAGTACGATGACGGCTATTGGGCCCTGCAGGACCGCAACGAGATGCGCGACGACACGATGCTGCGCTACAGCCGCCGGCGCGGGGCGATCCTGTCCGGGCTGCTGGCCGATCCGGTGCTGAACCGTCTGCACCGCGATGCGGTCGCGGGGACGCGGGCGCGGCTGACCGCGATCCGGTCGGGGCCGGACCATGCCGCGTTTCTGGAACGGATCGAGGCCGCCGCGCGTCTGCCGATCGACGAGGTCGCGGCGACGCCGCCCAAACCGCGCGACCCGGCGAAGATCGCCGCGCGCATGGCCGATGCCCGGGCGCGGAACGCGACGGCCGAGGCGGATGCGCCACCCGGCCGCGCGGCGGCGGGGCAGGCGCCGGTCCCGCTCTATCTCGGCGGAGCGGTCGATGTCTCGGCGCCGGAGCGGGTGGAGCGCCCGGTCAACCATTCGCTGGCCCTGCCGGCCGATCCGCGCATCTTCACCCCGGCGGCGCTGGCGCAGATCGCCGAGGGCAAGTTCGAGCGGAACCTGGCGCGCAACCTGCCGCGCCTGGTGCCGCCGGGCGGCGATTATCTGGAATTCGGCGGGGCGTCGGGCTTTCTGGCGGGGCATCTGGCGCGCGTGCGGCCGGACCTCGGCGTGCGGTTGCGGCCCGCCAGCGCGGCGCATGCCGATTTCGCCCGGCGCCTGTGGCGGGACAACGACCTGCCCCGGGACCGCGCGCCGCGGCTGCTGCCCGAGACGGCGGCGCTGTCGGATCTGTGGCGCGACCGGCCGCCCGATCTGCTGGCGCTGGCCGATCCCGCCATCGCGCCTGCCGTGCTGGCCGCCCTGCTGGCCGATGCCGATCTGCCCGCCCCCCGGATCGTCATGCTGACCGGCCGGCTGTGGTCCGACCGGCATGGCCAGGCGCAGGCGTACGAGGACGCGGCCCGCCGGGCCGGCTATGTGGGGCGGCTGGCGCTGGACCCGATGCTTGCCCTGGCCTTCGCGCGGGAGGGGCTGCGATGACGGAAACCGACCCGCCCCGCATCGCCATCGTCACCACCTTGCGCAACGAGGGGCCGCATCTGGTGGAATGGGTGGCCCATCACCGGGCGGCGGGGGCGGATACGATCCTGGCCTTCAGCAACGATTGCGAAGACGGATCGGACCGGCTGCTGGACCTGCTCGCCGCCGGCGGCGCGCTGACGCATGTCGCCCAGAGGGTGCCCGAGGGGCAAAGGCCGCAATGGGCGGCGCTGCGCGCGGCGGCGCGTCACCCCGCCGTTGTCTCTGCCGATTGGGTGGCGGTTCTGGACGGCGATGAATTCGTGAATCTGCGTGCGCCGCTGGACGGGCTGCCCGATCTGCTCGCCGCCGTGCCCGGCGCCGACGCCATCGTCCTGCCCTGGCGCCTGTTCGGCCATGCGGGCCATGTCGGCAGGCCCGAGGCGTCCACCTTGCCGAGTTACGACCGGGCGATCCCGGCCGATGCCGCCTTTCCGCCGCTGGCGCGGTTCTTCAAGACCCTGTACCGGCGCGAGGCCTTCGACGGGCCCGGCATTCACCGCCCGCGCCAGCGCCCCGAGGCACGGCCGTCCTGGGTCGACGGGTCGGGGCGGCCGCTTGCGCCCGACATCGCCGGGGACGCGGAGCGTATCCTGCTCTGGGGCGAGGCGCTGGCCACGGACCTGGTGCAGCTCAACCATTATTCCGTCCGCTCGGCCGAGGATTTCGTGATGAAGGCCGCGCGAGGGCTGCCGAACCGGCAGGGCAAGGCGGTCGATCTGACCTACTGGGTCGAACGGAACTTCAATGAGGTGCGGGACCGGACGATCCTGCGCATGGCGCCGGCGACCCGGGTCGAGGCCGCGCGCCTGCGCCGCCTGCCCGGCATCGCCGAAGCCGAAGCCGCCTGTCTGGGCTGGCACCGGAGGAGGTTCGCCCAGATGCTGCGCGACCCGGCGATCCTGCACCTGTTCGGGCGGCTGATCCTGTCGGCGGCCAGCGCGGCCCCGCCGGCGGAACTGGCGCACCGGCTGGTGCAACTGGCCCAGAGGGCCGGCGAGGATCAGAAAAAGGCCTGAAGCCCCGTCTGCGCCCGGCCCAGGATCAGCGCGTGCACGTCGTGGGTGCCCTCGTAGGTGTTGACCGTTTCCAGATTGGCCATGTGGCGCATCACCTGGAATTCCTCGGAAATGCCGTTGCCGCCATGCATGTCGCGCGCCAGCCGCGCCACATCCAGCGCCTTGCCGCAATTGTTCCGCTTCATCAGGCTGATCAGCTCGGGCGCGGCCTGACCCCCCTCCATCATCCGGCCCAGGCGCAGCGCCCCCTGAAGGCCGAGCGCGATCTCGGTCTGCATGTCGGCCAGCTTCTTCTGGAACAGCTGCGTCTGTGCCAGCGGGCGGCCGAATTGCCGGCGATCCAGCCCGTATTGCCGGGCGGCGTGCCAGCAGAATTCGGCCGCCCCCAGCACGCCCCAGGAAATGCCGTAGCGCGCGCGGTTCAGGCAGCCGAACGGCCCTTTCAGCCCCTCGACGCCCGGAAGCAGCGCATCCTCGCCCAGCTCGACGCCGTCCAGCACGATCTCGCCCGTGACGCTGGCGCGCAGGCTGAGCTTGCCGGCGATCTTGGGCGCGGACAGCCCCTTCGCGCCCTTCTCGATCACGAAGCCGCGGATCTTGCCGCCATGAGCCTCGGACTTGGCCCAGACCACGAAGACATCGGCGATGGGGCTGTTCGAGATCCACATCTTGCTGCCCGACAGGACATAGCCGCCATCGGTCTTGCGGGCGGTGGTCTTCATCCCGCCGGGATCCGACCCGGCATCCGGTTCGGTCAGGCCGAAGCAGCCGATCAGCTCGCCGCGGGCCAGGCCGGGCAGATACTTGCGCCGTTGCGCATCGCTGCCATAGGCGTTGATCGGATACATCACCAGGCTGGACTGCACCGACATCATCGAGCGGTAGCCGGAATCGACCCGCTCGACCTCGCGCGCGATCAGGCCGTAGGATACGTATCCCGCGCCCAGCCCGCCGAACTCCTCGGGGATGGTGACGCCCAGAAGGCCGGCCTCGCCCATCTCCGAGAAGATGGCGGGATCGACGGTCTCGTCCCGATACTGATCGACCACCCGCGGTTGCAGCCGGTCCTGGGCAAAGGCGCGGGCCGCGTCGCGCAGCATCCGCTCATCCTCGTCGAGCTGATCCTCGAGCCGGAACGGATCCTCCCAGTCGAAGGTCGCAAGCTCGGGTCCATGTCCGTTCGGTGTGGTCATCGTGCGCGTCTCCAATCCCGGGCGGTCCGGTCCTAGCGCCTTGCGGCCGGTGCCGCAATCGTGTGGCGGCGAAAGCCCGCCGGCGCCGGCACGTGCTGGAACCCACGGTCCGGGCATGCGTTCGATTCGCCAACGAGTATTAGAGTCGAGGCACCCGAAATGACCACGTCCCTGAAACTGACAACGGCGCTGGTGGCCAGCCTGTCGCTGGTGGTTCCGACCGCCGTGCCGGCACAGCAGCACGACGCCGAGACGCAGAACGCGGCGCTCGACTGCCCCGAAGGGCTTGTTCCCGCGCCGCTGGCGACCGACACGAACGCTGCCGCGGATGCGGCTGGAGCCGACGCGAGTGCCGACGGGTCTGCCGACCATGCCGCCACCGAAGATCGCGAATGCGTGACGCCGGAAGAGGCCGCCGCGCGGGCGACGGCTGCGTCCTCGTCGGCCGAGGATAGCCAGAGCGATCCCGCGCAGGCGGACGCGGCCCAGACCGATCCGGCCCATGCCGGCACGACGGCCTCGGGCGATGCGGCGGCGGGAACCGACACGTCCGGCACCGCCGGGATGGATGCGGGCAGCGCGACCTCCGGCGCGGCCAGCGGCATGACCGAAGGCTCGGGCGATGCCGGGATCACGGCCCTTGGCAACTCGACCGAATCGGGCGCTGCGACCGCTGAAGGCGCCGCCGGCGCCGATGCCGCCGCAACCGCCACCCCCGACGCTTCGGCCGGTGCCGACGCGGCGGCCGAAGCCGATGCTGGAGCCGCCCCGGCGGATGCCGCGACCGGCACCGACGGCGCGGCGGCGACCGCGGCGACCGATGCGACCGGCAGCGCCACCAGCGGCACCGACACCACCGCACCCGCGGCCACCGCGCAGACCGGCGCGTCGGATACCGGCGCGACGACCGGGACCGACCCCGCAGCCGCCGCCGCGACCCCGTCGGGAACAGAGGGTGCCGCCGGAACGGGTGCTGCGGCCGACGCGACCGCCGGAGCCGACGCGACGACCGGAACCGACGCGACCGCCGGAGCCGACGCGACGACCGGAACCGACGCGACGGCCGGATCCGGCGCGCCGGCAGAGGCTGACGCCGCATCCGGCGCCGGCACATCCGCCGATACCGCCCCGGGCGACACCGCGATGCCGGCCGGAACTGCTGCCGACGCTCAGGCCGCCGGCGGGGCGGGCGCGGCTGCCGGGGCCCAGGCTACGGGTGACGCGGCCGCCACGGACCAGACCGCCGCAACCATGGCCGCCGAGGAGCAGGCCGCCGCCGAAGCCAATGCCGCGACCGAGGCCGCTGCCCAGCTTCAGGCGCTGATGCCGGGTGCCGACGCCGCCTCGGGCGATACGCAGGCGCAGCCGCAGGACGTGCAGACCGAAACCGTGACGGAAGAGAATTCCCGCTCCAGCGGCGAGGAGTTCGACAGCCAGATCCAGGCGACCGCCGCGGCGAACGAGACGGGCACCACCGCCACCGAGGACAACAAGGGCCTGACCGATCTGGAAAAGGCGCTGGTCCTGGGCGCGGGCGCGCTCGCCGTCGGGCAGCTTCTGGGCAATAACCGGCAGGTCGTGACCTCGTCGAACGACCGGGTCGTGGTCAGCCGCGGCGACGGAAGCTACGAGATCATCAAGGACGACAACGCCCTGCTGCGCCAGCCCGGATCGCAGGTGCAGACGGAAACCTTCTCGGACGGCTCGACGCGCACCACTGTCACCCGCGACGACGGCACCAAGATCGTGACGATCCGCGATCCCCAGCTTCGCGTCGTCCGCCGGGTCCGCGTGGACACGAACGGCGATCAGGTGGTCCTGATCGACGACACCGCACAGGTTCAGCCGGTGAACGTGACCGAGCTTCCGCGCCCGGAGGCGCGGACCGTGGACATCGCGCAGATGCAGGACACCGAGGATGCCCTGCGTCAGGCGCTGGAGCAGCGGGCGACCTATGACCGCAACTTCTCGCTGTCGCAGATTCGCGACATCCCGCAGGTGCGTGCGCTGGCCCCGGCCATCGACCTCGACAACGTGACGTTCGAGACCGGATCGGCCGCGATCCAGCCGGATCAGGCCGACCACCTGGCGACGCTCGGCCGCACGATCAAGGACATCATCGCCCAGAACCCGCGCGAGGTGTTCCTGGTCGAAGGCCATACCGACGCGGTCGGCGACGCGGCCTATAACCTGGCCCTGTCCGACCGTCGGGCCGAGTCGGTCGCCCTGGCGCTGTCTGAATACTTTGGCGTGCCGGCCGAGAACCTGGTCGTCCAGGGCTATGGCGAGCGGTTCCTGAAGGTGCCGACCGAAGGCGCAGAACGGGCCAACCGCCGCGCCACCGTGCGCCGGATCACCCCGCTGCTGCAGACCGCCGCGGTGCAATAGGCCCGCGCGACAACCGGACGGAAAACGCCCCGCCGCGTGCGGGGCGTTTTTCGTTGCGGGGGCGGGCACGCCAGCCGCTGGACAATCCGCGGGGGCGCGCGCACCCTGCCGCGACGGAGGAGCGATGATACCCGAATTCGACGCCATTCCCGAGACCGCGCTGCGCTGGCACAGGGCCGGGCAGGGGGCCGCTCTGGCCACGGTCGTGGAAACCTGGGGATCGGCGCCGCGCCCGGTGGGAAGCCAGCTTGCGATCTCGGGCTCGGGCGAGATTGCGGGCTCCGTTTCCGGCGGCTGCGTCGAGGGCGCGGTCGTGGTCGAGGCGCAGGAGGCGCTGGCCGACGGCGCGCCGCGCCTGCTGGATTTCGGCGTCAGCGACGACGAGGCCTTCGCCGTGGGCCTGGCCTGCGGCGGCCGCATCCGGGTGCTGGTCGAACCGGTCGGCCCGACCCTGCCCGAGGGGCTGCTGGCCGATCTTGTCACCGCGCGGGCCGACCGGCGGCCGGTCGCCTATATCGTGCCGGTCGGGGACGGGGCCGGGGCGCGGCGGCTGGCTCCGCCCTCGGAATTCGCGGAACGCTTCCGGCTGGACCGGTCCGGGTTCGAGCCCGATGGCGCCACCTTCGTCGCCGTGCACAACCCGCCCCTGCGCATGGCGGTGGTCGGGGCGGTGCATATAGCCCAGCCCCTGCTGCAGATGGCGCGGCTGGCGGGCTACGACCCGGTGCTGATCGACCCGCGCGAGGCCTTTGCCTCGCAGCCCCGCTTTCCCGATGAAACGCTGGTGCATGACTGGCCGGACGAGGCGCTGGCGGCGCAGCGGCCCGATACCCGCACCGCGGTGGTGACGCTGACCCACGATCCGAAGCTGGACGATCCGGCGCTGATCGTGGCGCTGCGCTCGGACGCTTTCTACATTGGCGCGCTCGGATCGACCCGCACCCATGCCAAGCGCCTGGCGCGGCTGGCCGAGGCCGGGCTGAGCGAGGCGCAGCTTGCCCGCATCCATGCGCCGGTCGGGCTGGATATCGGCGCCCGGTCGCCCGCCGAGATCGCCATCGCCATCATGGCCGAGGTGACGCAGCGCCTGAGGCGCGGCTGATGGAGTTCGGTCCGGTGCCGGTCGCGGGCGCCGCCGGCGCGATCCTCGCCCATTCGCAGAAGACCCCGGACGGCCGGATCCGCAAGGGCAAGCTGCTGACGCCCGAGGATGTATCCGCGCTGCGGCGGGCGGGGCTGGAGCGGGTGACGGTCGCCCGTCTGGGCCCCGGCGATGTGGGCGAGGACGAGGCCGCGGCCCGCCTTGCCGCCGCGCTGGTCCCCGATCCCGAAGCGGCGGGGCTGCGGCTGACCGAGGCATCGGCGGGGCGGGTGAACCTGTATGCGACGGGGCCGGGGGTGCTGCTGCTGGACGGCCCGGCGATCTGGGCGGCGAACCATGTCAGCCCGATGCTGACCCTGGCGACCCTGCCGCCCCATGCCCGCACCGCGCCGCGGCGGATGGTGGCGACCGTCAAGGTGATCACCTACGGGGTCGCCGCCGAGGCGCTGCGCCGGGCCGAGCAGGTCGCCCGCGGCGCGATCCGTGTGGCGCCCGTCCGGATGCGCAGCGCCGGGCTGATCCTGACATCGATGGAGGAGGGGGCGCCGCCGGGCCGCGGCGAAGCGGCCATCGCCACCCGGCTCGACGCCCTGGGGATGCGGCTGGCCGCCACCCGCACGGTGCGCCATGACGCCGGGGCCATCTCTGCCGCCCTGGCGGACCTGCCCGGGGACCTGGCGCTGATCCTCACCGCCTCGGCCACCTCGGATCTGCGCGACGTGGCGCCGGAAGGGGTGCGGCGCGCCGGGGGCGAGGTCACGCGCTTCGGCATGCCGGTCGATCCCGGCAACCTTCTGTTCCTGGCCCGGCTCGGCGCGCGGCCGGTGATCGGGCTGCCGGGCTGCGCCCGCTCGCCCGCGCTGAACGGTGCCGATTGGGTGCTCGAACGTGTCGTCTGCCGCCTGCCGATGGGCGACGAAGAGATCGCGGCCATGGGCGTGGGCGGATTGCTGAAGGAAGGGCCGGCCCGGCCGCATCCGCGCGAAGGATAGCGCGCGCCGGCGGCGCGGGGGCGGCGGAAGGCGGAAAGCGCCGCTGCCGGGTGTTCCTTCTGCCGCGCGGGCATGCTTAAACTCCGGCCCAAAGATGCCGGTAACACGTATTGGGGGAGGACCCGCGATGAAGGTAGCGTTCGAGGTCAACGGAAAGCCCGTGTCGGGCGAGGTCGAGGGGCGCACCCTGCTGGTCGAGTTCCTGCGCGGCGGACTGGGCCTGACCGGCACCCATATCGGCTGCGACACCTCGCAATGCGGCGCCTGCGTGGTGCATGTGAACGGCGAGGCGGTGAAGGCCTGCTCGATCTTCGCGGCCGAGTGCGAGGGCGCCGAGATCCGCACGATTGAGGGGATGGCCGCGCCCGACGGATCGCTGAGCGCGATACAGCAGGCGTTCCAGGATCATCACGGGCTGCAATGCGGCTTCTGCACCCCCGGCATGGTCATGAGCGCGGCCGCCCTGCTGAAGGACAACCCGAAGCCGACCGAGGCCGAGGTGCGCGATTACCTCGAGGGCAACCTGTGCCGCTGCACGGGCTATCACAACATCGTCAAGGCGATCCTCGCCGCCTCGGGGCAGGACATGCCCGCCGTGGCGGCCGAGTGACGGCAGGGGCAGGAGGAAACGATGTACGCTTTCGATCTTGAACGGCCGACCACGCTTGACGCGGCGCTGGCTGCCCTGGCGGACGAGGACGCGCAGGCCCTGGGCGGCGGTCAAACGCTGATCCCGACGCTGAAGCAGCGACTGGCGATGCCGACCAAGCTGGTCAGCCTGACGGCGATCCCGGAGCTCGATACGATCCGCACCGACGACGACGGGCGCATCTGCATCGGCGGCGCGGCGGTGCATGCCCGGGTGGCGCGCGAGGTGGCGGACCGTTATCCCGCGCTGGCCGCCCTGGCCGGGCATATCGGCGATCCGGCGGTTCGCAACCGGGGCACGATCGGCGGAAGCCTGGCGAATAACGACCCCTCGGCCTGCTACCCGGCGGCGGCGCTCGGCTCGGGCGCGGTCATCGTCGCGGCGGGCAGTTCGGGACGGCGCGAGATCGCGGCCGACGACTATTTCCAGGGCATGTTCGCAACGGCGCTGGACGAGGGCGAGATCGTGGCCGAGGTCCGGTTTCCCGTGCCGGAACGGGCGAGCTATCAGAAATTCGCGCAGCCCGCGTCGCGCTTTGCCCTGGTCGCCGTCTTCGTCGCCAGGTTCGCCGATGGCGTGCGGGTGGCGGTGACGGGCGCGTCCGAGAACGGCGTGTTCCGCTGGAGCGAGGCGGAAGAGGCGCTGTCGGGAAGCTTCGCGCCCGAGGCGCTGAGCGGGCTGACGGCCGGCGCGGACGGCCTGATCGGCGATCTGCACGGAACGCCCGAATACCGCGCGCATCTGATCGGCGTGCTGACCCGCCGCGCTGTCGCTGCCGCGCAGTAGCGGCGCCGCGCCGGTCGTGCGGGCAGGGGGGGCGGCGCGAATGTCGCCCCCGCCCTACAGCGGCAGCATCGTCGTCGACTTGATCTCTTCCATGGACAGAAGCGCCGTCACGTTGTGAATGCGCACCTCTGAGATCAGCGCCTGATAGAAGGCGTCATAGGCGCGGGCATTCGGCACGCGCACCTTCAGGATATAGTCGATATCCCCCGCCAGGCGGTGCGCTTCCTGCACTTCCGGCCGGGCCCGCAGGGCCTCCAGGAACTTGCGCTGCCAATCGGCTTCGTGTGCCGACGTGCGGATCAGCACGAAGAAGCACGCCTCGAAGCCCAACGCCTCGGCATCCAGGATCACGGTCTGCTGACCGATCACGCCCGCCTCGCGCATCTTGCGGATCCGATTCCAGACCGGCGTCTTGGACGAGCCGACTTCGCGGGCGATCTCGTCCAGCGACTGGCTGGCGTCGCGCTGCAGGGCGCCGAGGATTTTCCGGTCCATATCGTCCAGTCGAACCGCCATTCCAACTGCTCCCTTCCGGCCGCGCCGCCTGTTCTCGATGACCGGGTATAAGGGACGTGTGTTCTTATATTCAAGCGGCACTCGCAAATAACCGGGAAAATATCCTAGATAAATGACAATGAAGCACGAGGCGACGCCATGAAGCACTTCCCGATCTTCCTGTCGGTCCAGAACCGCCGCATCGTCCTGTCCGGCGGCGGGGCGGCGGCCGTGGCCAAGCTGCGCCTACTGCTGAAGACCGAAGCGCGCCTGACCGTTCACGCGCCCGCGCCCGCGCCCGAGATCCTGGCCTGGGCGGCGCACGGGCGACTGGATCTGACGGCGCGCCCGGTGGCTGCCGCCGACCTGGCCGGGGCGGTGCTCGTCTATGCGGCCGACGAGGATGCCGCGCGCGACGCCCGGACCGCCGCGTTGGCCAAGGCGGCGGGCATTCCCGCGAACATCGTCGACAACCTGGAGGACAGCACCTTCATCACGCCGGCCATCGTCGATCGCGATCCGGTGACGGTGGCCATCGGAACCGAGGGCGCCGCCCCCGTTCTGGCCCGGGCCATCAAGCGCGACCTGGAAGAAAGGCTTCCCGCGCAACTGGGCCTGCTGGCGCGGTTGGGCAAGGCGTTCCGCCCGCTGGCCGACCGTCTGCCCATGGGCCGGGGGCGCCGCGATTTCTGGTCCGACTACTACTTCACCAGCGGCCCGCGCGACGCGGCGCGGGGCGAGGGCGCGGTGCGCGCGGGGCTGCACGACCTGCTCCAGCGGCATCTGGCCGGCCAGGCGGGGCGGGGGCATGTGGCCTTTGTCGGCGCCGGTCCCGGCGATCCGGAGCTGCTGACGCTGAAGGCCCGGCGCCTGTTGCACGAGGCGGATGTGGTCATCCACGACCGGCTGGTCCCGCCCGAGATCCTGGAACTGGCGCGCCGCGAGGCGGCAATCGTCGAGACGGGAAAGGAGGGGTTCGGCCCCTCGGTCGCGCAAGAGGATATCAACGGCCTGTTCGTGGCCCATGCCGGGCAGGGCGCCCAGGTCGTGCGGCTGAAATCGGGCGACCCCACCGTGTTCGGCCGCCTGGACGAGGAGATCGCGGCCTGCGAGGCCGCCGGGCTCGACTGGTCGGTCGTGCCGGGCATCACCGCCGCGTCGGCCGCCGTCGCCGCGATCGGGCAGAGCCTGACGAAACGGGCGCGCAATTCCGAGGTCCGGCTGATGACCGGGCACGACATGCGCGGATTCGCCGACCATGACTGGCGGGCGCTGGCCCGGCCGGGCGAGGTGGCGGCCATCTATATGGGCAAGCGCGCCGCGCGTTTCGTCCAGGGACGGCTGCTGATGCACGGCGCCGACCCGGCCACGCCCGTCACGGTGATCGAGAATGCCAGCCGTCCGACGCAGCGCGTCCTGGCGACCTGTCTGGCCGATCTCGAACCCGCCCTGTCCGAGGCCGCCATGACCGGCCCCGCCCTCACATTATTCGGACTGGCGCCCCGCGCGGCGCTGGATCTGTCCCGGGAACTTCCGCTTCTGGAGGCTGCAAGATGAGCAAACGTTTCACCCCCAAGGTCGTGACCGCCAATGCCCTGCTTGAGGGCGACGCGATCTGGCTGACCGAGGATGACCGCTGGACCCGCGACATCTCCGAGGCCGAGCTGATCGAGGACGAGGCGCATGCCCAGCTTCGGCTTCTGTTCGCCCAGGCGCAGTCGGGCGTCGCGGTGGGCGCCTATCTGGCCGATGCGCGCGCGGGCCGCGACGGCCCCGAACCCGTACATTTCCGCGAGGCGTTCCGCACGCGCGGCCCCTCGAACTATGCCCATGGCAAGCAGGCGGAGCGGGCCCATGTATGAGTATAGCGAATTCGACGAGGCCTTCGTCCGCGAACGGGTGGCCCAGTTCCGCGCGCAGGTGGAACGGCGCATCGACGGCAGCCTGACCGAGGACGAGTTCAAGCCGCTGCGCCTGATGAACGGGCTGTATCTGCAATTGCACGCCTACATGCTGCGGGTGGCCATCCCCTACGGCACGCTGAACCCCGGCCAGATGCGCCAGCTTGCGATGATCGCGGAACGGTGGGATCGGGGCTACGGCCATTTCACAACCCGGCAGAACGTGCAGTTCAACTGGCCCGAGCTGCGTGACGTGCCCGACATGCTGGATGCGCTCGCCGATGTGGGGATGCACGCGATCCAGACCAGCGGCAACACGATCCGCAACGTCACGGCCGACCACTTCGCCGGCGCCGCGGCCGACGAGATCGCCGATCCGCGCCCGGTGGCCGAGCTGCTGCGCCAATGGTCGACCGATCACCCGGAATTCCAGTTCCTGCCGCGCAAGTTCAAGATCGCCGTCACCGGCAGCCCCCATGACCGTGCGGTGATCCGCTCCCACGACATCGGGATCGAGGTGGTGCGGAACGCGGCGGGGCAGCTCGGCTACCGCATCCTGGTGGGCGGCGGTCTGGGGCGGACGCCGATGCTCGGGCAGGTCATCCGCGATTACCTGCCTGCGCCGGACCTGCTGCCCTATGTCGAGGCGATCGTCGGCGTCTACAACCTGCTCGGTCGGCGCGACAACAAGTACAAGGCTCGGATCAAGATCACCGTGCACGAGACGGGAATCGACGCCATCCGCGACATGGTCGAGGCGCGTTTCGCCGAGCTGCGCCCGCAATTCGGCGGCGCCGACCAGGCGCTGCTGCGCCGGATCGAGGCCGCCTTTGCCCCGCCCGTCTTCCGCACCGGGCCGGTCGCCTCGTATGAGGCGGCCCGCCGGACCGACCCGGTCTTCCGCGCCTGGGCCGACACCAACCTGACGCCGCACCGCAACTCCGATTACGCGATCGTCACGATCTCGCTCAAGGCGCATGGCGCCACGCCCGGCGATGCGACGGCGGACCAGATGCGCGTGATGGCGCATCTGGCGGAGCTCTACGGCCATTCCGAGCTGCGCATCAGCCACGAGCAGAACGTCATCCTGCCCCATGTGCACATGAGGGATCTGCCGGCCGTCCATGCCGCCCTTCGCGCCGCCGGTCTGGCCACGGCGAATGTCGGGCTGATCTCGGACATCATCGCCTGCCCGGGCATGGATTACTGCGCCCTCGCCACGGCCCGGTCGATCCCCGTGGCGCAAGAGATCGCCACCCGGTTCGAGGAACTGAAGCTGGAACACGATGTGGGGCCGCTGAAGATCAAGATCTCGGGCTGCATCAATGCCTGCGGCCATCACCATGTGGGCCACATCGGAATACTGGGCCTGGACCGGGCGGGGGTGGAGAACTACCAGATCACCCTGGGCGGCGACGGGTCCGAGGCCGCGGCCCTGGGCGAACGCACCGGTCCCGGATTCCCGGCCGACCAGGTCGTGCCGGCGGTGGAGCGGATCGTCGCGGCGTATCTGGCCCATCGCAGCGACCCGGGCGAGACCTTCCTCCAGACCTATCGGCGGTTGGGCATGGCCCCGTTCAAGGCCGCGCTCTACGCCGACGAGAAGGAGCACGCCGATGCCGCTTGAACAACCCCTGGCCCCGGTGGGCGAGCGGGCGGCGGACCTGAACCGGCGCTATGCCCATCATGGCGCCACCGCCGTCCTGGAACATGCCTTGCGCGACCCGCAGGTCGGGCGCGTGGCGCTGGTTTCGTCCTTCGGCGCCGAATCGGTGGTGCTGCTGCATATGGTCAGCGTCGTCGATCGGACCACGCCGGTGATCTTCCTCGACACCGAGATGCTGTTCGCCGAGACGCTGGATTATCAGGTCGCGCTGACCGAGCGGCTTGGCCTGACCCATATGCGCGTGATCCGGCCGGTGCGCGATGCTGTCTTCGCCCGCGATCCCGACGGGTTGCTGCATCGGGCCGAGCCCGACGCCTGCTGTGCGCTGCGCAAGACCGAGCCGCTGGAGCGGGCGCTGAGCGGCTTCGACGCCTGGATCACCGGCCGCAAGCGGTTCCAGGGGCAGGCGCGGGCGACGCTGGACTTCTTCGAAGCCGAAGACCGGCGGCGGCTGAAGGTCAATCCGCTGGCGCATTGGGCCAGGGACGATGTGCGCGACTACATCCAGAACAACCGGCTGCCGCGGCATCCGCTGGTGGCGCGGGGCTATCCCTCGATCGGCTGCGCCCCCTGCACCAGCCGGGTGCGCGCGGGAGAGGACGAACGCGCGGGCCGCTGGCGCGGCAGCGAGAAAGAGGAATGCGGCATCCACTTCGTCGACGGACGCATCGTCCGCGGCGATGCGGCCTGAGGACCGGCGCCGCCGGATGCCTGATCGGAAGGACGGATGATGAACGGCGAGACGAACGTGATCGTGACGGATACGGGCTTCGGCCCCGACGATTGGAACGGTGGCTTCGTTCCCCTTGCGGACTGGACGCCGGAGGGCGGTGCGGGGCTCGACCTGCTGCCCGCCGACGATCCCGCCGCGCTGCGCCCGTGCCTGGAGGACGTGCCGGCGATCCGTGTGGCCTTTCCCGCCTTTTCGGACGGGCGCGGCTTTACCATCGCCCGGCGGCTGCGGCTGATGGGCTATGGCGGCCGGCTGCGCGCCTTCGGCCATCTGATCGCGGACCAATATGCCATGGCGCGGCGTTCCGGGTTCGACGAGGTCGAGATCGCCCCGGAACTTGCCCGCCGCCAGCCGCAGGACCAGTGGCTGCGCCGGGCGGATTGGCGGGCGCACGATTACCAGTCGCGCCTTCGTGCCTAGGCACGGCTTCCGTCCGGCGCCACTTGCCGTTATCAGAGACCACGAGACAAGGGACGGGCCGACGCGCCCGCATGACGCATGACCGACCAGAGACCCGTGAGCCCCAGAACAGCCACCGCCGTAGGAACCCTGCCGGACGCCCAGACCGTGACCGGTGTCACGCACTGGACCGACCGGCTGTTCTCGTTCCGCGTGACGCGGCCGCAAAGCCTGCGCTTCCGGTCCGGCGAATTCGTGATGATCGGGCTGATGGGCGATAACGGCAAGCCGTTGCTGCGCGCCTATTCCATCGCCTCGCCCTCCTGGGACGACGAGCTTGAATTCTACTCGATCAAGGTGCCGGACGGTCCGCTGACCTCGAAACTGCAGCATATCCGGGCCGGCGACCAGATCATCCTGCGACCGAAGCCGGTGGGCACGCTGGTTCACGACGCGCTGCTGCCGGGCAGGCGGCTGTGGCTGTTTTCCACCGGCACGGGCATCGCGCCCTTCGCGTCGCTGATCCGCGATCCCGAGACCTATGCCAAGTTCGACGATATCGTGTTGACCCATACCTGCCGCGACCTGGCCGAACTGGAATACGGGCGGCAACTCGTGGAATCGATCCGGGGGGACGAGATGCTGCGCGAGCTTCTGGGCGACGCCCTGGACAAGCTGCGCTACTACCCGACCACCACCCGCGAAGAGAGCCCGAGAATGGGGCGCATCACCGCGCTTTTGCAGGACGGCACCGTGTTCCGCGATCTGGATGTCGATCCGATCGCGGCGGGAACCGACCGGGCGATGGTCTGCGGCTCGCTCGCCTTCAACAAGGACATCAAGGATCTTCTGGAAGGCTACGGTCTGACCGAGGGCGCCAACAGCGATCCCGGGCATTACGTGGTCGAAAAGGCCTTCGTCGGCTGACCCGTCAGCCCGCCATCGCTGCGCGCAGCCGGTCGAGGAAGGCGTCCAGCAGGGCGGGGTCCTCGGCGATCTGGTCCAGGCTGTTCAGCAGGAACGTGCGCTCCGCCTCGTCGATCCTGTCCGAGGTCTCGATCAGGCGGCGAACCCGCTCGGCATCGAACCCTTCGGGGGTCAGCAGCGTCTGGATCTCGCTGCGGCTCCGGCCCTCCTCGCTCTCGGTCCGCCGCGCCTCGAGGGCGGCGCTGGCCTTGGCCGCGGCCTCGTCGATCTTGCGGGCGGCCTCATCCGCGGCGACCGGAGTGGTCGCTTCCGTCTCGGCGGCGGTGTCGGCCGGTTCCTCGTCGTCCCAGCATGCGGCCAGTGGCAGGGTGGCGGCAAGGATCAGCGGCGGAAGGAATGTCTTGCGCATCTGGCGGTCCGGTTCTGCAGGTCGTGCGGCCAACGCAGCCGCGCCGCCGCCTGTTCCCGGCCCCGCGGGCCGCGCCAACTGCGCGATCGCCTTCACAGGCGCTTGAACCGGGCCCTTGCGGCGGCTATTTTCGCATTCACTTGGATGTAATGAAAGGATCACCCCCATCGCTCGCAGACCTCACAACGCCCCGCCGGTGCGCGACACGGGCCCTCGCGTCAATGACCGCATCAGGGCTTCGGAAATCCGGCTGATCGGCGCCGACGGCGAAAACGTAGGCGTCGTCACGCCAGAACGCGGGCTGGATCTGGCCGAACAGGCCGGGCTGGACCTGGTCGAGATCTCGCCGAACGCCACGCCGCCGGTCTGCAAGATCATGGATTTCGGCAAGTTCAAGTACGAGAACCAGAAGCGCGAGAGCGAGGCGCGCAAGAAGCAGAAGATCATCGAGGTCAAGGAGGTCAAGTTCCGTCCGAACACCGACGTCCACGACTACGACGTGAAGATGCGCAACGTCATGCGGTTTCTGGAAAACGGCGACAAGGTGAAGGTGACCCTTCGCTTCCGCGGGCGCGAGATGGCGCACCAGAATCTGGGTCGCGAACTGCTTCAGCGGGTGGCCGAGGACGTGAAGGAGATCGGCAAGGTCGAGAACATGCCGAAGATGGAAGGCCGCCAGATGGTCATGATGATCGGCCCCAGCAAGTAGGCCGGTCCCGGAACGCCGCGCGCCCCCGGGGGTGCGGCGTTCGCAGCCCGGCGCAGGTCAGGCCGGGGCGCCGCTGCGCCCCGCCAGCCAGGTGCAGAAGCGGTCGACCAGCAGGTACAGCGCCAGCGTCAGCGCCGCCAGAACGATCAGCGCCGCGAACATCAGGTCGGTCTTCGCCCGTCCGTTCGCCAGCAGCATCAGATAGCCCAGACCCTTGGACGCGCCGACCCATTCGCCGATGATGGCGCCGATGGGGGCATAGACCGCCGCCAGGCGCAGCCCCGAGGCCAGGCCGGGCAGGGCCGCCGGAATGCGGATGCGCCACATGACGCGCCACGGCCGGCCCTGCATGACCCGGGCCAGGTCCAGCCAGCCCTGCGGCACCCGCATCAGCGCATCGAAGAAGGCCGAGGTGACGGGGAAGAAGATGATCAACAGCGCCATAGCGATCTTCGACGTCAGCCCGTAGCCCAGCCACAGGGTCAGGATGGGCGCCAGGGCAAAGACCGGCACCGCCTGGCTGAAGATCAGGATCGGCCGCAGCAGGCTGCGCGCCAGCGGCGATGCCGCCAGCCCCACCGCCGTCACCGCCCCGAGCGCGGCCCCCAGGGACAGGCCCAACCCGACCTCGGCCGCGGTGATGCCCGCATGTTCGGCGATCAGCCAGCGGTCGCGCCACAGCGTCTCGGCCACCCGGCCGGGCCCCGGCAGGATGAAGGCCGGCAGGTCGGCCAGCCGGACCAGCAGCCACCAGCCCGCGACGGCCAAGGCCGCCGATCCGGCCGCGGCGAAAACGGACCGTGCGGTCACAGCGGCATCCCCGCCTGGGCGGCGTCGAAGAACGCCCGTTCCAGCCGCACCGCCCGGCCGAACGTATCCTCGACCGTGCGCCGCTGTGCCGGGTCCAGCCCCGGCCATGCCGAATCCAGCTGCCCGCGCAGATGCTCGACCACTGCGGCGAAGGCCGGCCCGCGATGCAGCTCGATCCATTCGCCCAGGTGGAAGGGCAGGTCCGCCGCCCGGTCCGCGTGCGGCGTGGCCCAGTCAAGATAAGTCCATTCCGCCACGATGAGCACGGCCAGCATCAGCTCGTACCGGCCCGATGCGGCGGCGTCGCGCATCAGGTCCTGAAAGTCGCGTGTCACGGGCAGGGTCGGGGCGCGGGCCGGATCGTCCACGCCGAGCGCCCGGAAGCTGCGCAGGAAATACGTGTTCTCGGGCCCGGTGATGACGCCCAGGAACTGCGCCGAGGGGACGGCATCGGCCAGGCTGGGCGCCCGCGCGACGGCCGAGGCGAGCAGCCGTACGAAGCCGTCGATGAACCGGTAATCCTGGATCAGGTATCCGGCCATCCGCGCCTGCGGCAGGGTGCCCGCCGCCAGCGCATCGGTGAATGGGTGCCGGGTGGCGGCGGCCCAGTCCCGGGCGACAAGGGCGCGCAGCCGGTCGGTGGGCCGCTCGGGCGAGGGGGTCATGTGGTCTGCCTCTCCTTCATCATCTCGCGCAGAAGCCGGGCCTGCGCCTCCAGCACTTGCGGGTCGTCCGGGGCGCGCGGCGGGGGCGGGGCGGGCACCGGCATGTCCGCCAGCCCGTCCGGCCGCATCAGCACGATCCGGTCGCCCAGACGCGCCGCCTCGGCCGTGTCGTGCGTCACCATCAGCACCGTCCGCCCCTTCAGCAGGCGCGCCGCCAGGTCCTGCATCTCGGCCCGCCGGCGGGCGTCGAGCGCCGAGAACGGCTCGTCCAGCAGAACCACGGGACGGTCCTCGATCAGGGTGCGGGCCAGCGCGACCCGCTGCCGCTGCCCGCCGGAAAGCTGATCGGGCCGTCGCGCCGCGTGATCGGCCAGCCCCACCTGCGCCAGCACGCCCCGCGCCCGGTCGGTATCGGGCCTGCCGCCGCGCAGCCGCGCACCGAGCAGCACATTGTCCAGCGCCCCCGCCCATGGCAGCAGCAGATCGTCCTGCGCCATCAGCGCCACGCGTCCGTCGAGGGCGCGGCCGGTATCGTCGCCCGCGCTGCCGTCGAAGGCGATGCCCGCGTCCAGCCCCGCCAACAGCCGCAGCACGGTCGATTTCCCCACGCCGGACGAGCCCAGAAGGCAGGTCCAGCTTCCCGGCGCGACGGTCAGGGCGATGGGGCCGAACAGCCGGGCGCCGGCGATCCGGGCGGTCCCGGACAGGTGCAGACCCGGCGGCGCGGTCATGTCGCCCCGCCGATATCCCAGAACTCGGCTTCGAGGCGCGTGGCCGTGCCGAACCGGTGGGCCAGCCGGCGCCAGCGCGGGCTGGATTGCGGATCTGCGCCCAGACGGTCGCGCACCGCATGGTCGATCAGCGCGCCCACATCGGCGCAGGTCTGCTGGTATTCGGTGCCCGAATAGGTATCGATCCAGTCGCGATAGGGCGTGTCCGCCGCGGCCTCGGCCGCCAGGCGGGCGCCGATCTCGCCATAGCCCAGCACGCAGGGGGCTAGCGCCGCCATCAGATCCAGGAAATCGCCCTGGTGCCCGGCATCGAGCACGTAGCGCGTATAGGCCAGCGTCTGCGGCGCCTCTTCGGCCGCGAACAGATCGGCCTCGGGGATGCCGGCGGCGGCGCAGGTCTCGACATGCAGGCGCATCTCGTGATCCAGCAGCGCATGGACCGTGGCCGCGCAGGCGCGCATTTCGTCCAGCGTCTCGGCCTTGGTCACGGCCAGCGCCCAGGCGCGCGAGAAATGGATCAGGAACAGGTAATCCTGCACCAGATACCGCAGAAAGGCCGCGCGCGGCAGGGTGCCGTCGCGAATCCCTTCGACGAAGGCATGGCGGGTATAGGTCCGCCACGCCTCGCCGGCGCCATCGCGCCAGAGGGGAAAGGTGCGGCCGTAGCCGGTCATTGCGCGCCCAGATCGATGGCGTAATCGGCAACCGGCAGCACCCCGTCGATCAGCCCGGCATCGGCCAGGAACTGCTCGAACCGCGCATAGCGGCCCGCATCCAGCGCGGCGGGGCGCAGGGCGAAGCGCGGGATCGTGTCGGTCCAGGCGCGTTCGTTCAGTTCGTCCTGCAACTCGGTCGAGGTGCCCGAGAAGATCTCCCAGCTTTCCTGCGGATGGTTCACGATGAACTGCGTCGCCTTTTCCGTCGCGGCCAGGAACCGGCGGATCCGGTCGGCATCCATCCGGTCGGGATTGGCCACGTAGATCAGTTCGTCATAGGACGGCAGGCCCTCTTCCTCGACATAGTAGCAGCGGCCGGGCCGGCCCTCGATCTCCATCTGGTTCAGCTCGAAATTCCGGTAGGCGCCGATCACCGCATCGACCTGGCCCGACATCAGCGCGGGCGAGAGCGAGAAGTTGACGTTCACCAGCTCGATATCCTCCATGCCCAGCCCGTTGCGGCCCAGGATGGCGGACAGAAGCGCCTCTTCGACGCCGCCCACGGAATAGCCCACCTTGCGGCCCTTCAGGTCGGCGATCTCCTCGACCGGGCCGTCATCCAGCACCAGCAGGCAGTTCAGCGGCGAGGCGATCAGCGTGCCCACCCGCGCCAGGGGCAGCCCCTCATGCACCTGAAGGTGCAGCGAGGTCTGATAGGAGACCGCCAGATCGCCCTGGCCCGCGGCGACCAGCTTGGGCGGGGCCGAGGGATCGGCCGGGGCGACGATCTCGACCTCCAGCCCCTCATCGGCGAAATAGCCGTTCTCCTGCGCCACGATGATCGGTCCGTGGTCGGGATTGACGAACCAGTCCAGCAGGACGGTCATCTTTTCCTGCGCCAGGGCGGGGGTCGCGGCCAGCAGGGCGGCGGCGATCAGGGGCAGTCTCATTCCGGTTCTCCTGTTGCGTCGCCCAATGCGACCAATGCGATGTCTCCGTCCCACAGCCGCGCCAGCCGGTCGGCGGCCTGCCAGGAGCGAAAGCCCGAGCGGCAGCACAGCACCGCGCGCTGTCCGGGGGCGGGAAGGGGCATGCCGGGACCGATCCCGGCAGGGTCGAGCCGCCGGGCCGCCGGATGGGGCAGGGGGCCTTCCTCGGGGGCGCGCAGATCGACGATGAAATCCGTCTCGGCCAGTTCCGCGGGGTCGATGAACCGGGCCTGACCCTCGGGCTCGGCCGCGCCGTCGAACCGGAACCCGCCGAAGCGGAGCGTCAGCGCCGCGACCGTCACCAGCCGGCCCAGGGGCGAGGGCTGGAGGCCCGTCAGCACCGCCAGCGCCATCTGCGCCTGGACCGCGCCGACGATGCCCACGGCAGGCCCGAGCACACCGTCCTCGGCGCAGCTTCCCAGGCGTTGCGGCAGGTCGGGAAAGACGGCCCGCAGGCTGGGCGCCGGGCCGCAGAACCCGCCGCAATACCCGTCGGTTCCCACGACGGACGCGCTGATCAGCGGCAGACCGGCGGCCCGGCAATGATCGGACAGGACGTAACTGACCGCGAAACTGTCGGCGCAATCCAGCACCAGGTCCACGCCCGCGCACAGCCTGGCCACATTGCCCGGCCGCAGGCTGTCTGCCACCGGCTCGATCCGGCAATCGCCATTCAGGGCGGCGATGCGCTCGGCGGCCGCCAGCACCTTCGGCCGGCGGGCATCGGCATCGGCTTCGGCGAACAGGGTCTGGCGGTGCAGGTTGGATCGCGCCACCCTGTCGGGATCGACCACACGCAGAAAGCCCGCGCCGGCCCCGGCCAGATATTGCAGCACCGGCGCGGCCAGCCCTCCGGCGCCGATGACCAGAACCCGGGCCGCGCGCAGCCGGTCCTGCCCCGCGGGCCCCAGTTCGGGCACCGAGATCTGGCGGGCATAGCGGGTCATCCGGCCACCTCGAGCCAGGCCCGGATCCTTGCCTCGGGGTCGGGGTTCAGCGTGATGTCGGTCACGGCCGAAACCGTGTCGGCCCCGGCGGCAAAGGCGCCCGGCGCGCGTTCCACGCTCATGCCGCCGATGGCCACCAGCGGCACCGACCCGACCAGACGCTTCCATTCGGTCAGCCGGTCCAGCCCCTGTTCGTGCCATTTCATCTTCTTCAGGATCGTCGGATAGACGGGCCCGAGCGCCACGTAATCGGGGGCCAGCGCCAGGGCGCGGTCGAGCTCGGCGCGGTCATGGGTGCTCAGGCCCAGGCGCAGCCCGGCGCGCCGGATCGCGGCCAGGTCGGCGGTCTCCAGATCCTCCTGCCCCAGATGCAGCCAGCGGCAGCCGGTCTCGATGGCGATCCGCCAATGATCGTTGACGACCAGGACGGCGCCGTGGCGCAGGCACAGCGCCTCGGCCCGGCGGATCGTCTGGCGCAACTCGGGCTCGGGCCGGTCCTTGATGCGCAACTGCACCAGCTTCACGCCCAGGGCCAGGGCGCGTTCCAGCCAGTCCAGGCTGTCGAAGATCGGATAGAAGCGCGGCAGCGTCATTCCAGGAATGCCCGTCCCAGAAGCGGTGTCGACGGAGCGGCCATGTCGCGCGGCTCCATCGGGTCGGCGGCACGGGCAAGCCCGCCCGCCCGCACCGCCAGCGCAAAGGCCTCGGCCATGGCGGCGGGGTCGCCCGCCTTGGCGACGGCGGTGTTCAGCAGCACGGCGTCGAACCCCATCTCGATGGCGCGGGCCGCCTGGCTGGGCAGGCCCAGCCCCGCATCGACCACCATCGGCACGTCGGGGAATTGCGCGCGCAGCGTGCGCAGCCCGTAGATGTTGGTCAGGCCCAGCCCGGTCCCGATCGGCGCGCCCCAGGGCATCAGCACCTCGCATCCCGCCTGCAACAGTCGGTCGGCCAGGACGACATCCTCGGTCGTGTAGGGGAACACCTTGAACCCGTCCGCCGCCAGTTGCCGCGCCGCGCTCACAAGTTCGAACGGATCGGGTTGCAGCGTGTCGGCATGGCCGATCACCTCGAGCTTGATCCAGTCCGTCTCGAACAATTCGCGGGCCATCTGCGCGGTCGTCACCGCTTCGCGCGCGGAATGGCAGCCGGCGGTATTCGGCAGCACCGCCACGCCCAGTTCGCGGACCAGCGCCCAGAAATCCCCGCCCGCCCGCGCGCCGCCGGCCTCGCGGCGGACCGAGACGGTGGCGACGCCCGCGCCCGAGCGGCGGAAAGCCTGGGCCAGGATCGCGGGCGACGGGTATTGCGCGGTGCCGAGCATCAGCGCCGATCCGATCTCGGTCCCGTAGAAACGCGGCATCCTCAGCCTCCCTGCCGGGGCGCGACCACTTCCAGCCGGTCGCCTTCGCCCAGGCTCACCCCGGCGCGCGCGGCCGCTGGCACGAAGGCCTCGTTCACCGCCGTGGCGACCTTGGCGCCACCATAGCCCAGCTCGTCCAGCAGGTCGGGCAGGGCGGTCGCGCGCACCTCGCGCGCCGTGCCGTTAACCGTGATCTTCATCGAGCAACTCCGGGCTCTTGCCTGCCAGCGCCAGATCGGCCGCCATGCGCGCCAGAGCGGGCGCCAGCAGGAAACCGTGCCGGAACAGGCCGTTGACATAGACGGTCCCGCCCTTTCGGCGCAGGCGGGGCAGGTTGTCGGGAAAGGCGGGGCGTGCATCGGCGCCGATCTCGATCAGCTCCGCCTCGCCGAAGGCCGGGTGCAGGGCGTAGAGGGCCGACAGCAATTCCAGCACCGACCGCACCCTGGCCGGCCCGCGCGCGCCGCTTTCGATCTGGGTCGCCCCCAGCATGTAGCGCCCGTCCCCGCGCGGCACGAGATACAGCGGATGGCGCGGATGCAGCAGGCGGACGGGCCGCGACAGGGCGATATCGGCGGATCGCAGCACCGCCATCTCGCCCCGCACCCCGCGCAGATCGGGCAGCGCGTCTCGCGCCGCCAGCCCCCGGCAATCGAAGCGCAGGGGCGGCAGAGCCGCCGCCGGCCCGTCGGTGCAGAGGCCCTGCCGGTCCAGCCGGTCGCGCAGATGGGTCAGCGCGGCCCTCGGGTCCAGATGCGCCTCGTCCGGAAAGAACAGCGCCCGGTCCACACGCCCGGCCAGGTCCGGCTCCAGTTCGGCCAGGCCGTCGGCATCCAGCATCCGGTGTCCGCCGGTGCGACGGGCGAAACGGTCCAGTTCCCGCCGATCGCGGCCGAGCGCCACCACCAGCGTGCCCCGCCGTGCCACCGCCACGCCCTGCGCCTCCCACCAATCGGCGGCGTCCAGGCCCAGGCGCAGGACCGGCTCTTCCGCCGTCTCGCCCTCGCAACAGGGGGCCAGCATGCCGCCGGCCCACCAGGAACAGGCGTGGGGGCCGGGCGCCGCCTGCGGATCGATCAGCCGGACGGCCGCGCCCCGCGCCGCCAGTTCCGTGGCCAGACACAGCCCGGCGACGCCCGCGCCGATGACGGCGGCCTCGGTCATCGCCAGACCTCGTGGAAATGATGGACGGGGCCGTGTCCGCCGCCGATCCGCAGATCGTCGGCCGCGCGGATCGCCTCGTGCAGCCAGGCCTGCGCCCGTTCCACCGCGGCCCGGAGCGGGGCGCCCTTGGCCATTTCGGCGGCAATGGCGGCCGAGAGCGAGCAGCCCGTGCCATGCGTGTTGGCCGTGGCGATGCGCGGCGTCTCGATCCGGAACGTCGCCGCCTTGGTCACCACCAGATCCGTGCATGTGGACCCTTCGGCGTGACCGCCCTTCATCACCACCGCCCCGGGGCCGAGCGCCAGAAGGGCACGCCCCTGCGCCTCGGCCTCGGCCAGGGTGGTCGCGGGTTGGGCGCCCAGAAGCCGCGCCGCCTCGGGCAGGTTCGGCGTCAGCACCTCGGCGCGCGGCAGCAGCCTGTCGCGCAGCGCCTCGATTGCGGGCGCGGCCAGAAGCGCGTCGCCGGACTTGGCGATCATCACCGGGTCCAGCACCACCGGCCCGGAATACCCGGCCAGCGCCTCGGTCACGGCGGTGACGATGTCGGCCGATCCCAGCATTCCGATCTTGATCGCGTGGATGCGGATGTCGTCGAGCACGGCGGCGATCTGCGCCGCGACCAGCGCCGGGCGCAGCAGTTCGACCTCGGTCACGGCGCGGGTGTTCTGGGCGGTCACGGCCGTCAGCGCGCTGGCCCCGTAGACGCCGAGCGCCGAGAAGGTCTTCAGATCGGCCTGAATGCCCGCACCGCCGCCGCTATCGGAACCGGCGACGGTCATGGCGGCGAATATCTGCGGCATCCCACACTCCCCCCGGCAGGGGCGGAGGCGGCGGCCGGATCCTTGGGCTCTGCCGTGATTCCGTTCCCTACGCCGGTGCTGACCGGATCAGGTTCGATGGGTTGGCGCGCGGCCTCTCAGCCCCGGAACGGGGCACCCCAACGGATACGCAGATACTAGGCCCCTGCGCCGCGTCGCGCAAGGGCCGCCCGTGACAGCGGCGGGTCCCCGGCCCCGGCCGCTTGCGCGGCCAGGGAAGGATGCGGCCGGGTGCTTCCGGTCAGGCGGCGGTGCTTTCCCCGTCCGCCCGGTCGGTGCGGGCCAGAAGCTGCCGCCGGGTATGGCCGAAGACCTCGACCATGCGCAGACGCAGCCGGTCGAATTCCTCGATCGGGGTGTCGGGCTTCGTCCGCAGGCGCTTTTCCAGCATCTCGGCCAGCGCGGCCAACCCCTCGGCGCCGACCAGCCTGGCGCTGCTCTTGACCGTGTGCGCCGGCAGGACGCAGCTTTCGACCTGGCCGAAGGGCAGCAGATCCGCCAGCGTTTCCAGATGCTCGGCGGTGTCGGTCAGGAAGATGTCGATCAGGGCGGCGAAATTCGGCACCGAGTTCCGCGCCTTCTCGTAGCCGTCCCAATCGATCAGCGGGACGGTGCGCCGCGCGGGTGTCGGCGGGGTGGCGGCCGGGGCGCCGCCACCGGTTGCAACGGCCGGGGCATCGGAGGCCCGCGCCACCGGCGCCCGTTCCGCAGGTGCGGCCGCGGCCCGCGTCTCGGCCCCGAGGATCAGCGGCGCGGGCGCCGGCGCGGCCGCGTCGCTGGACCCGGTCGCCCCTGCCGCAGCCGCGGCGTCAGCGGCCCCCGCAGGCGCGGCGGCCTGGATTGCGGCAGCGTCCGGTGCGGCAGGCGCGCCCATCGCGTCGGCCAGGCCCGCCAGGGCGTTGTGCAGATCGCTCGGGTTGATCGGCTTGGTCAGGAACGCGTCCATCCCGGCCGCCAGGCACTTGTCGCGGTCGCCCTTCAACGCATTGGCGGTGACGGCGACGATGGGCACGCGCCGGACCGCGCCCGCCGCCATCAGCTCGCGCAGGCGCGTGCTGGCGGCATAGCCGTCCATCACCGGCATCTGGCAATCCATCAGGATCAGGTCGAAATCCCCGGTCTCGGCGGCTTCCACCGCCAGGGCGCCGTTGCGGGCCTCGGTCACGTCAAAGCCCATCTCGGCCAGCATCTCGTTCGCGACCATCAGGTTCACCTTGTTGTCGTCGACCAGCAGCAGACGGTGGCCCAGGCGCAGCCAAGGCTGGCGCGGCGCCGCGGTGCCGGGATCCGCCGGAGACCGGGCGATGCCGGCGGTCCGGTCGGTGAGATCGGCCAGGCAGCGCACCAGATCCGACCGCAGCAGCGGTTTCGACAGCAGCCGGTCGAAGCGGGCATAGGCGGGATGCTCGTTCTGCTCGGTCAGGAGCAGCGTCATCGGCGGCGGCGCGTCCCGCTGCGCCAGCATGCCGGCCGCATTGGTGATGGCATGAATGTTCTGCCGCTCGTCGAAGATCACGCCGGCCAGGCCGGCCCCGAGACGTTCTTGAAGCTCGGCCAGATCTTCGGGGGTGTCGAGCGCCACCGACTCGATCTGCGCCTGGCGCGCGGCATCGGCCAGGATCCCGCGCATCGTCTGCGACGACGAGACCAGCGCCACAATCCCGCGGGCGCGGGCGAGCGGAGCGTTGGTTTCGCAGCCGGTCAGGGCGATGCGGGCGATGAAGGTGGTGCCGCGGCCGGGCGTGCTGCGCACATCGATCGAGCCGCCCATCGCTTCGGTGAGCTGCTTGCAGATGGCCAGTCCCAGACCGGTGCCGCCGAATTTGCGGTTCGTACCCTCGCCGACCTGGCGGAACCGTTCGAACAGTTTCGACATGTCCGCGGGCGCGATGCCGATCCCCTGATCCGACACTTCCAGGCGCAGCACGCCCTCGGCCGGGCCGCCCTCCATGGTCGCGCGAACGACGATCTCTCCCTTCTCGGTGAACTTGATCGCGTTCGACAGCAGGTTGCCCAGGATCTGGCGCAGCCGGGTCGGATCCACCTCGGCCGAGGCGGGGACCGAACAGCTCACGTCCAGCATCAGGTTCAGCCCCTTGTGCACCGCGCCATGGTGGTAGAAGGCCACCACCTCCTGCAGCAGTTCGGGCACCTTCACCCGGATCGGGTCGATCGCCAGCATACCGCTCTCCATCTTCGAAATGTCCAGAACGTCGTTCAGAATCGTCAGCAGCGCGGCGCCCGAGGACTTGATCTGTTTCACGTAGCGCCCCTGGGTCTCCGTGAGACCGGTCCGCGACAGCAATTCGGTCATGCCCAGCACGCCGTTCATCGGCGTCCGCACCTCGTGGCTCATGGTGGCGAGAAAGGTCGATTTCGCCTCGCTGGCGCGTTCGGCCCGGACCAGCGCCGCCCGCAGCACCGCCTCTTGCCGCATCCGCGTCCGCCGGACGAGCAGAACCAGCGCCAGCACGATCACCAGGATCGACAGCAGCCCGGCGGCCATGGCGGCGACCTGTCCCAGTTGCGAATGCACCTCGCGCGTGGTCAGTCGCAGCGACATGTTCTCGCTGACGGGCACGTCGAGCGTGGCCGTGGAGCGCGGGACCAGAGCAGACAGCCCCGTGATCGGTGCGCCGGCCGAGAACAGCTTGCTGCTGGTGTCCGACAGGATCTCAAGCGCGATGGGCTGCGCATCCGCGGCATGCATGTCCAGCATCCGGAACGCCGCCTGAAGGTCGATCACCGCCCAGGGGATGTGCGCCGCATGATCGCGCGCCGGATCCAGCTGCGCCAGGATCAGGTGCCGCGCGTCGAGCTTGGGGAACAGGGCGCTGAAACTGTCGCCCGAAAACGCGAGCAGGCGCCCGGCGGCACCGTCGAAGGTGCTCTGGAACGCCTCGATCAGCGCGGGATCCGTGCCGCTGAACGCATCGTCGCCCCAGAGGAACGAGCGGCCGGCCGCATCGGGACCCGTGTCGAAGGTGCCGATATCGACAAGGAAGGGCGTACGAATCCGCGCCTCGTTCAGGAAGGGCGCGATCAGATCCTCGCGCCCGTTCTCGGTGAATGTCGCCGCGCCGCGCAATTGCAGCTCGGCCAGGGTGATCTGGTGCATGAGGTGGCTTCGCGCCACCTCGGCGTCCTGCTGGAACAGGGTGCGGTGCCCGTCCAGATGACTGCGCCAGAACAGAAGCATGAGCGACGCGACCAGCGCCGCAGTCAGCACGATTATACCGGCATAGCCGCCCAGAACGGCCCGGGCCGCCCGCTGGAACCTTCGCATCGCTGCAAGACCTCTTGATTTCTTTACCAGATGTGCCGGTCATGGCTGGACACGACCGCAACGGCGGCCTTGCCCGGCGCATCGTATGACAGGCGGTCGAACGTCACCGCGGCGCGGGCGATTCCACGGCCGCTGGCTGCCTGCGACCGTGAGGGATCGGAATTGATAAACGGTTGCCAGCGAAAGCCGGGGCCGCTGTCGCGGATGACATAGACGATGGTTCCGTTCCGCCGCAGGCCGGTCGCCTCGACCTCGCCCGTCACCGCGTCCGCCCGACGCGCCAGTTCCGTCTCCAGCGTCCCCTCGGCCAGATGCCGCTGCTTGGCCGCAAGGCCCAGGCGCATCAGCCCGTGTTCGATTCCGTTGCGCAGAAGCTCGGTCAGCCCCACGACGCTGCGTTCGGGGCGCGGCGAGAGCGATCCGAGAAAGCTGGCCACCGCATCGACCTGGTCGAGACGGTTCAGCGTGAACCGCACCTGCTGCAGATCGGCAAAGGCCGATTGGTGACGCCGCAGCGCCTCTTGCTGGCGGCGCCGGCGGCCGATCTCTTGCCCCGCCGCCGCCAGCACCCGTCGCAGCATGTCCTGCGGGACCGGCTTGACCAGATGGTAGAACGCGCCGGCCGCCACCGCGTCGCCCGTATCCTCGTCGCCCGTCAGCAGGATGGTGGGCAGGCTGGCCGTCGCGGTCTCGCGCCGCAGCCGGCGGATCAGCGCGACGCCGTCCATCACCGGCATGATCCGGTCGGTGATGACGATATCGGCGCGGGCCGGATCCTCGCGCAGCAGACCATAGGCCTCGGCGCCGTTGGCGGCCCGCTCCACCCGGTGGCCCTGGCGGTTCAACTGACCCGTCAGCATCATCGCCGCGGCATTGTCGTCTTCGGCCAGCAGGACACGCAGGACCTCCGGCCGCTCCGGCGCGGCCGGCTGCGTCGTTCGCGCCTCGGCCAGTGGTGCCGGGGCGGGCACGGATGTCTTCGGTCCGTCTGGCATCTCGATCTGGATGTCGTCCATCGGGTTCGTCACCTTTCGCTGAAGGCCCGGTCAAGCCCCCGCCGGACGGGGCTGAGCATGTAGCCGAGCACGCTGCGTTCGCCGGTCACGATGTCGGCCTCGATCTCCATCCCCGGCCGGATGGCGAAGGCGGCGGCATCGGGCGCAAGGGCCAGGCGCACCTCGAAGAAGCGCCCGCCTTCGGGTCCGGCGAAGGACGAGGGCGAGATCCCCTGGACCTGCGCCTCGAGCCAGCCGTGGCGGGTGAAATCGAAGGCGGTCACCTTGACGCGCGCCGGCTGCCCCGGCTCGACAAAGCCGATCTGATCGGCGTCGACCTCGATCCGCGCCGACAGCCCGCCCTCGCTCGGCACCACCGTGGCCAGCACCGCACCGGGGGCCAGAACGGCGCCTGGACCGGCGGGAACCAGGTCTTTCACCGTTCCCGAAACCGGCGCGCGGACGGTCAGGCGGGCATTGCGGTTCTGCCGCTTGGCCAGTTCCGCCTCGACGGCGGTCAGTTCCGCCCGGGCCGCCGTTGTTTCCGCGTCGATCTCGGCCCGGACCTGGGCGAACGACGCCTCCACGCCGCGGGTCGCCTCGTCCAGGTTCCCGGCCGCTCCGCGGCGCCGCTCGCTCAGCACCGCCAGCCGGCTTTCCAGCCGCAGCGTCTGCTGGCGCGCCTCGATCAGCCGGTTGCCGGGCAGCAGGCCCCGCTGTGCCAGGTCCGAATTGCGCGACAGCCTTTCGCGCGCCAATGCGTGATCCCGGCGGGCAAAGTCGGCCTCGGTCTCCAGCGCGCGCAGGGTCGCGCGGGCCTGTTCGACCCGGGCCAGCAGCAGGGCGCGTTCGGCGGCGATCGCCGCCGCGCGGCTGCGCATCTCGGGCGGCAGCGGCCCGGCCACGCCGACCGGGGCATCGCCCGGCGGGTCCAGCCGATCGCGCAAGGCGGCCAGGCCGGCCAGCCTGTCCGCAAGCTCGGCGCGGCGGCTTTCCAGCGCGGCGAGGTCCTCGGCCGTGCCCGCATCGGCCAGGCGCATCATCACGGCGCCGGCCTCAATGAACCTGCCCTCGGCGGCCGCGATATCGAGCACCATGCCCCCGTCGAAGGTCTGCACCGGCTGTTCGTTTGCGGCGGGGACCAGCAAGCCGCTGGCATGGGTCACCTCCTTGATCCGGGCCATGCCGGCCCAGACGACGCCGGCAAGGACGGCCAGCGAGACCAGCGCCACGGCCGTCCGCAGGAAGCGTTCGGGCGCGGTTTCCTCGATCCGGGGCGGCCGCGCCAGATCGGCGCCGTTCCGGGCCGCGCCGCGGGGGGCCGCGGGCAGGGCGGTTGCAGTCATGTGGGGTCTCCGTCCATCTGATCGGGTTTGACGATGCAGGCCATCTTTCCGTAGCGCAGCACGATCACCCGGTCGGCGCGGCGCAGCATGTCCGAGCGATGGGTGGCGAAGACGACCGTGCGCCGGCCGCGCGCCTGCTCGATCAGCCGCCGCTGGAGATCCCCCACCGGCCCGTCAAGCAGTTCGTTCGGCATCTCGTCGAGCAGAAGCAGTTTGCTGTTGATCAGCAGCGCCTGGGCATAGGCCAGCCTGAAGCGCAGGGTCAGCGGCGCCGTGGCGCCATCGACGATCATCCGGTCCAGCGCGGCGCCCGCGGCCGGACCCGTCGGGGCCTCGCCGCCCTCCAGTCCGACCAGCCGCGCCACATCGATCAACTGCGCGCGGCTGGCCAATGGGTTGGCCAGGCGCAGCGATTGTTCGACGGTGCCGGGCAGCGGGCGGGGCGCCTGCGGCACATAGGCGATGCGCCGGCGCAGGTCGCCCGGTGCGAACTGACGCAGATCGGCGCCGTCCAGCCGCACGGCCCCCATCGAGGCGCCGGTCATGCCCATGATGAGGCGCAGCAGCGTCGACTTGCCCGCTCCGTTCGCACCGGTGACGCCCACGACCTCGCCGGGCCGGATCTCGGTATCCAGTCCGAAAAAGACCGGGCGGGTATCGGCGATGCGATGGCCGAGATTTAGAAGCGTGACCCGTCCCTCCAGGGCGGGCGGGCGATGGGCCGAGGCCGATTTGTCGCCTTCGGAGGGCAGATCCATCACCGTGTCGATCTGGTCCAGGCTGCGGCGCATCTGGGCCAGGCGCGGAACGGACAGCGCCAGGGCGTGCAGCGGCAGCGTGACCCGCAGCGTCACCAGCAGGACCGCCAGCAGCATTCCCGCCGCCAACGATCCGTCCCAGACCTGACGTGTCATCGCCGCCAGTGCCCCCAGCATCGTCAGCGACGCGATCAGCCCGGCCGTCGCCTCGCCGATGGCGCCGGCGATCTGCAGGGCGGCCTGCGCCTTGCGGTCGCGCACCACCCGCCGGTGCTGAAGGCCGGCCCACCGCCCGGCCAGCCCGATATCGCGGATGGTCTGGCGCCGCTCGAAGGTTTCGACCAGCGCCCTCTGCATCTCGGTCGCCTCGTCGGCCAGAATGCTGGTCAGGACCCGCACCCGCCGGAACAGAAGCCAGATCAGCAGCCCCTTCGCCGACAATCCCACGGCCACGACGGCAAAGACCGGCGGCGCCAGAAATGCCAGCAACAGAAGGCCGAGCGGCACGACGGGCAGGTCGAGCAGCGCCAGCGCCGCGGCGCCGGACAAGAAGTCGCGCACCCCCTCGAAACTGCGCAGCCGCGCCGCCTGATCCTGCGGCGTCATCCGGTCGGACAATTGCGGCGACAGGCTGAGCAGCTTTCCGAACACGCCCGTCGTGACCAGGTAATCCAGCCGGTTCACCGTCCAGGCCATCGTCCGGACCCGGAGGCGCATCAGCGCCGCCTCGGCCGCCAGCAGCAGCAGCCCGGCGACGGCGAAGGCGGGAACCGGATCCAGCGTGCCCAGCCCCAGGACCCGCTGATAGAAGGCCGCGACCAGCAGCGGCATCAGCAGCGTGCCCGCCGCCAGCCCCAGGCTGGTCAGAACCAGCGTCTGAACGGCCCCGTCCATCTGCCGCAGAAGCGCGCGCACCCAGCCCAGCCCGCTATGGCGGCGCTGATCGTCGGAGGCGGCCAGCCGCTGCAGGCTGCTGCGGAAGCCCCAGACCGTTCCTTTCGCGCCGGCCAGCCGCGGGCAGATCTCGCGCGGTGGCCGCTGCCCGTCATAGGCCCATCGCCGGCCGTCGGTCCCGTCGAACAGCAGGACGGGCGCGCCGGCCGCCGGGCAGAACAGGGCGACCCCCCAGATGCGGCGCAGCTTGCACGGCCGTGCCGCCCGGCGCCGCGCCTCGAAGCCCAGATTGGCCATCGTCGCCAGCAGCGCCTCCGAGGGCGGCGTATCGGGGGCGGCGGGTATGGCGCCCAGAAGCTGCTTTACCTGCGCCTGCGGCGCGCAGATCTGGCACATCATCGCCAGAAGATGCGGAAAGGTCGGATCGTCCAGCGGCGTGTTGGCCGCCACCACCTGCGCGACCGGATGCAACCGGTCGGGCGCATAGTGGATCACCGCGCTCTCGCCCCGCAGGGCGGTGCCCGGGGGCAGGACGCCCTCTGCCTCGGGCAGCGGATCGGGGCGGACGGGGCCGCGGTGGGACCCGTCCCGGTCGATTGGTGTCAGCGCGTTCACAGTTTCAGCATCCGATAGGTTTCAGGAGGGGCTTCCGCGGTCGCCGCCAACTCCAGCTGCCCGTCCTGAAGGACGAAGCGGCGATCGGCATGGGCGACGAGGTTGGCGTCTTCCGAATGCAGCAGGACCGTCGCCTGGCCGCGCACCCGCCCCAGGAACCGGACCAGCGCGGCATACCCCTCGCGGTCCAGGCCGCGATCGGCATTGTCCAGCAGGATCAGCCGCGGCCGGCAGGCGAGGGCGCGCAGGATCGCGATCTGCTGGCGCAGGCCCGGCGGGATCGTCTCGCCCGCGCTGCCGGTGACCACGGTGCCGAAGCCCGCGGCCAGCGCCTCGATCCGGTGGTCCAGGTCCAGAAGCCGGGCCACCGACCGCGCCGAGTCGATCGGAACCTCGCCGAAGCGGGTGATGTTGTCGCCGATCGTGCCGGCCAGCAGCAGACCGTCCGCCGAGACATAACCCACCGCGCGGTTGCGCAGGGCTGGGGGCATGTCGTCCAGCGGTCGCCCGTTGATCCTGACCTGACCGGCATCGGGACGTCGGGTGCCGGCCAGACATCGCAGCAGCACCGATATGGCCAGCGGGTCGGGGCCGGTCACGGCGATCAGCGCCCCGGGCTCGATCCGCAGGCTTGTCGGCCGCAGCAGCGCGCCGCCGCCCGCCCGGTCCTCGACGCTCAGCCCGTCCATCTCCAGCCGCACCCGGGCCATCGGGGCGTCGACGACGCGCGTGTCATCCGCGGCGGCGTCGCCCGTCCCGGGGTGGGGCGCGGTCCCGGCCGGCCGCGGCGGAACCATGTCTTCCAGCCGTTGCAGCCGCGCGCGCGCATCCTCGGCATCGCGGTTCTGCACGAGGATGAACACCGCCTTCTGAACCGGCCCCACGATGCGGCCGACCAGAAGGACCACCGCCGACACGCCGCCCAGGCTGGTCGTGCCGTTGGCGACGGCCACCGCGCCCCAGATCAGCTCGGCGATGATCGCCACCTGCCCGAACAGCATCGGGGCCGCGGCCAGCCGCCCGATCCGGGCCGAGCTTTCCGCCACCGCCGCCGAGACCTGGGCCTGCGCCGCCTCGAACCGCCGCGCGACCATGTCCTCGGCGCCAAGGGCCTTGAGCGGGTGCAGCGCCCCCAGGACCGAGAAGAGGAAGGCGTAGCGCAGTTCGACCTGGTCGCTGCCGGCGCTCATGGCGCGGCGCAGGCCGGCGGCATTGCGCAGCGTCACCGCCGTCATCGCCGCCAGGACGACCGCCAGGATCGCCGCGCCGACCGGCGATATCCAGACCACCACGCCCAGCACCAGCGGCAGGAACAGCAATTCGGACACCGCGACCACCCGTTGTCCGCTGCCGATCTCCTTCAGCCGGTTGACCGCCGTCAGCAGCTCCATCGCGGCCGATGGCGGCTGGTTGGCGCCGGGCCCGTCGGCCCGGACGATCGCGTCGAGCAGCCGCTCCACCAGCCGCACGGCCTCGGCCTCGCCCGCGCGGATCACGATGACCGACCGCGCGATGCGCAGCCCCGCCTCGACCAGGCACAGCGCCGCGACCGCCGGCAGCAGCACCGCCAGCGTCGTCCCGGCGGGATTGGGCAATATCCGGTTGAATACCAGCTGGACGGCCAGGGGCACGATCAGGCCCAGTATCCCCAGGGCGACGGTGGCGACGATCAGGTCGGGGTGGCGGCGCATGGCGCCGGCGGCTGCACGGAACATCACCGGTTCACACCCCCAGAACGCCGACCGCCTGGACCTCGGCCGCCAGGTCCAGCGATCCGGCATCGCCCGCAGCCGTCAGATCCGTGGCGATGCCCAGATCGAGCGCCGCCGCATCGGGCATCGGCTCGAGGTCGCACAGCGTGGCGTCGCCACAACTCAACCCGTCCAGCGCCGCGAACAGGTCGTCGCCCCCCGGCTCGGAGGCGGGAGCGTCCGACGCCGTGGCGACCTCGGCCAGTCCCTCCAGCCCCGCCAGCGGGTCGGGGGCCGCGTCCAGCGTCAGCGCAGGGTCGGTGGCGGTATCGCCGGCCGGATCGAGCGTGATCCCCGGGTCGGCGAGGGGGTCGCCCGCGGTATCGAACGTGTCCGCGCCGAGATCGACGGTCAGGTCGATATCGCCCGCCACCGCTTCCACGGGGTCGAGGGTCACATCGGCCGCCACCAGCCCGTCGGCGAGGTCGACGGTGAGGTCGGGCTCGGCACCGGGGTCTCCGGCCGGGGCCGGGTCGCCGGCCAGCGGGTCGA
>Ga0189283_10176_pt1 | contig 66241 bp, 69 predicted proteins | sample N26C4minimetaG_FD_130320 | JGI IMG/M metagenome (GOLD analysis project Ga0189283, IMG submission 130320) | Marine microbial communities from the Costa Rica Dome - N26 C4 mini metaG | ecosystem: Environmental > Aquatic > Marine > Oceanic > Photic zone | place: Costa Rica: the Eastern Pacific...
CGCGACCGAGAGGAGAACGCGATGCCCGACGCCAATGCCGCCGCCCTGGATTTCCTGCTGACGCGCCGGTCGCGCCCGGCCAAGACCCTGACCGCGCCCTATCCCGACCGCGCGGCGCTGATGCCGGTCCTGACCGCCGCGGCGCGCACGCCCGATCACGGCAAGCTGGAGCCATGGCGCTTCGTCGTGCTGGGGCGCACCGCGCTGGACCGCCTTGCCGGAATGGTCGAAAACCGAGGCGCCGAGCTGGGCCGGACCGCCGAGGAGATCGCCAAGCAGCGGGCGCAATACGCCCAATCGGGTCTGGCGGTGGCGGTGATCGGCTGCCCCAGACCGTCCGAGAAGATCCCGCAGATCGAGCAGATGCTCAGCGCCGGGGCGGCCTGTCTCCAGCTTCTCAACGCCGCGCTGGCAGCCGGTTGGGGCGCGAACTGGCTGACGGGCTGGGCCGTGCACGACCCTGCCTTCGCCGCCCAGGGCCTGGGACTGGCGCCGGGCGAATGGGTGGCCGGTCTGGTGCATATCGGCACCGAGACGGCGGCGCCGCCCGACCGCCCGCGCCCCGACCTGGACGCCATCGTCACCTGGGACCCGGCGTGAGGGTCCTGGCCGATTTCCTGAAAGCGGTCGCGCAGATGGGCGACCCGGCGTTTCGCGGCGTCCTGCTGCGCGGCATCGGGCTGACGCTGGCGCTGCTCGCGGGGCTTTACGTGCTGGTGCTGTGGCTGGTGAACTGGCTGCTGCCCGACACCGTCAGTCTGCCGCTGATAGGCGATGTCGGCTGGATCGACAACGTCGCCTCGGGCGCGTCGATCCTGCTGATGCTGGGCCTGTCGGTCTTTCTGATGGTGCCGGTCGCCTCGGCCTTCACGTCGCTGTTTCTCGACGACGTCGCCGACGCGGTCGAGCGGCGCCACTACCCGCATCTGCCGCCGGCGCCGCGACTGGGGCTTCTCGCCGGGCTGCGCGACACGGCCGGCTATCTGGGCCTGCTGGTCCTGGGCAACGCGCTGGCGCTGGTGCTCTATCTGGCCTTCCCGCCCGCCGGTCCGTTCATCTTTCTGGCGCTGAACGGCTATCTTCTGGGGCAGGAATACGTGCAGATCGCCGCGATGCGGCGCCTGGGGCGTGCGGGCGCGCGCGACCTACGCCGCCGCCACCGCGGGCAGATATGGCTTGCCGGGGTGCTGATGGCGGTGCCGCTGACGATCCCGCTGGTCAACCTGCTGATCCCGGTTCTGGGTGCGGCGACCTTCACCCATCTGTATCACCGGTTGCAGCCGGCGCGTAGCGCCCGTTATTCATCCGGTCGAACCAGTCCAGGTCCTTGACCCCGATCCAGCCCGACAGGATCACCCCGGCCGAGACCAGCCACAGGACGAAGCTGATCAGGCTGACCCATTTCGCCAGCGGCAGGAACCGGAAATCGGCCGGGGCGCCGGCATGGGTGCCGGGCACCACGTTGCCCTCGTCGCCCTGGGTGCGCAGGCCCACCGGCAGGGCCGCGAGGAACACCATGAACCAGATGACCGCGAACAGGACGATGGCCGAGACGATGGACATTGGGCTTCTCCGTTGGCTGTGGCGGCGGGGCGGCCGCCCGGTCGGCGGCTAGACTTCCTCGAGCTCGATCAGGCAGCCGTTGAAATCCTTGGGGTGCAGGAACAGGACCGGCTTGCCATGGGCGCCGATCCTGGGCTCGCCGCTTCCCAGAACCCGGGCGCCTTCGGCCACGAGCCGGTCGCGCGCGGCGCCGATATCGGCGACCTCGAAACACATGTGGTGGATGCCGCCGGACGGGTTCTTGTCGAGGAACCCGGCGATGGGCGAGCCGTCGCCCAACGGGTGCAGCAACTCGATCTTGGTGTTCGGCAGTTCGATGAACACCACCGTCACCCCGTGATCGGGCTCGTCCTGCGGCGCGCCGACCCGCGCGCCGAGCGTATCGCGATACTGGGCCGCCGCCGCCGCAAGATCGGGGACGGCGATGGCCACATGGTTCAGACGTCCGATCATCGCTGCTCCTGACGAATTGCCCGGTCTTATGCCCTGCCCCCCGCCGCCGCAAAGCGGCGGGAGGTCGCAGCGATCAGAGCGCGGCCTTCAGCGCGTCGGCCAGATCCGTCCGCTCCCACGAGAAACCGCCATCCGCCTCGGGCGCGCGCCCGAAATGGCCGTAGGCCGCCGTGCGCTGATAGATCGGACGGTTCAGTTGCAGATGCTCGCGGATGCCGCGCGGCGTCAGGTCCATCACCTTGGCGATGGCGCGCTCGATCTGCGACGGATCGGCCTCGCCCGTGCCGTGGGTATCGACATAGATCGACAGCGGCCGGGCGATGCCGATGGCGTAGGAAAGCTGGATCGTGCAGCGTTCGGACAGGCCCGCGGCAACCACGTTCTTGGCCAGGTAGCGCGCGGCATAGGCGGCCGAGCGGTCGACCTTGGTCGGGTCCTTGCCCGAGAAGGCGCCGCCGCCATGGGGGGCCGCGCCGCCATAGGTATCGACGATGATCTTGCGCCCGGTCAGGCCGGCATCGCCGTCGGGACCGCCGATGACGAAGGTGCCCGTCGGGTTGACCCACCACTCGGTCGCATCGGACAGCCAGCCCTCGGGCAGCACCTCGCGAATGTAGGGCTCGACGATATCGCGGATATCGGCCGAGCTCTGGCTTTCGTCGCGATGCTGCGTCGACAGGACAAGCTGCGTCACCTCGACCGGCTGGCCGTTCTCGTAGCGCAGGGTGATCTGCGACTTCGCGTCGGGCCCGAGCGTCGGTTCCGCCCCCGATTTCCGGGCCGCCGCCAGACGGCGCAGGACGGCGTGGGCGTAATGGATCGGCGCCGGCATCAGATCGGGCGTCTCGGACACGGCATAGCCGAACATGATGCCCTGGTCGCCGGCACCCTCTTCCTTGTCGGTGGCGGCATCCACCCCCTTGGCGATATGGGCCGATTGTTCGTGCAGGTAGTTGTCGATCTGGCAGGTCTGCCAATGGAACTTGTCCTGCTCGTATCCGATGTCGCGAATGCAGTCGCGGGCGATATCCTCGATCCCGGCCATGTAATCCTTCAGCCGGTCGCGGTCGCTCAGACCGATTTCGCCACCGATCACGACGCGATCGGTCGTGGCGAAGGTTTCGCAGGCCACACGGGCCTCGGGCTCCTCGGCCAGAAGCGCATCGAGCACGGCATCGGAAATCCGGTCGCACACCTTGTCGGGGTGCCCCTCGGACACGGATTCCGAGGTGAAGAGATAGTCTTTACGGTACATGAGGGTCGCTCCATTGGGAATTCCCGCCACGCCAGGAAGCCGTTGTGACGGTTCTGAGGGACTCGAGTAGACAAGGGTTTGCGGGGATTCAACGTAAATCGCGCAACCGCACGACGATCAGCCCGCCCCATAGCGCCGCCAGCAGCACCAGCGCCGCAAGATCCCCGGTGCGGGCATACAGAGTGGGCGGCAGCGCGGCGGGAAGCGCCGCATCGATGAACCCCGCCTGCCCCAATGGCAGCGAGGCGGTCACGCGGCCGCCGGCATCGATCACCGCCGAGACGCCCGTATTGGCGACGCGCACCATCGGCAGCCCCTGTTCGACCGCCCGGAATCGGGCCTGCGCCAGGTGCTGGTAGGGCCCCGAGAACGTGCCGAACCAGGCGTCGTTGGTGATCTGGAGGAGCCAGCCGGGACGCGACGGCGCGGCCGCCACATCCTGCGGAAAGATGGCCTCGTAGCAGATCAGCGGCAGCGGCGCGCCGAGCGGGCCCAGATCCAGAAGCTGCGGCCCCGGGCCGGGCGAGAACCCGAACCCGTCGGCCGCGGCGAAGCTCTGCAGCCCGAGATAGCGCGCCAGTCCGCCGAAGGGGACGTATTCGCCGAACGGCACCAGATGCGCCTTGTCATAGACCGCGTCCAGCCGGCCGTCGGCGCCGACGACGAACATGCTGTTATAGGCGCGCCCGTCCTCTTCGCGCTGCGCCCCGATCACCACCGGCCGACCCTGCGCCGCCTCGGCGATGCGCTTCAGGGCGGGATGGCCGGGGGCGATCCAGTACGGCACGGCGGTTTCCGGCCAGACCACCAGGTCGGGCGCGCCCGCGGCCGCCGTGTAAGCCAGTTGCCGGTTGTAGAAGGCGGCCGCCCGTTCCGGCTGCCACTTCTCGTTCTGCGGCGCGTTCGGCTGCACCAGCCGGACGACCGGCGCCCCGTCGGGGAGGAGGGCCGGCGGCGCCAGCAGCCAGCCCAGCCCGAGCGGCAGCAACCAGGCCGCCGCCAGCGCCGCAGCGGCCGGGGCCCATCGCTGCCGAAGGGCCAGCGCCCCCAGACCAGCTGTCAGCAGCAGGGTCGTCAGCGTCAGACCGTAGGGGCCCAGATAGGCGGCAAGCTGAATCGCCGGACCCTCGGACCAGACATAACCCACCAGCGCCCAGGGAAAGCCGGTCAGGACGTAGCCGCGCAGCATCTCGGCCGTGGTCAGGGCCACCGCAGCGGCCAGCAGGCGCGGCCAGCCGGGCCGGGCCAGCGCATGGGCGGCCGCCAAGGCTGCGGACCAGAACAGCCCCAGCCCCGCCGCCAGAAAGACCAGGGCGAACGGCGCCATCCAGCCGTCGCGGGCCATGTCGACCATGAAGGGTTCGACGATCCAGTTCAGCGTGGCGGCGAAATAGCCGGTGCCGGCGAACAGGCCGGTCCACGCCGCGGCACGGGCCGTGGGCACCGCCTGCAACAGCGCCAGAAGCAGCGCCAGCGCCGCCAGGGCGACCGGCACCAGCGAGAACGGCACCTGCCCCAGCCCCGCCAGCGCCCCCAGAACGAAGGCGGCGATCAGGCGCCGCCCGCCGGTGAGCCCACGCAGACGCATGGCGGGCGCCAGCGCGCCCGCGATGTCAGGCATCGGCCGCTTCCGGAAGGCGGACGCGGATACGCTTGATCCGGCGCGGATCGGCATCGACGATCTCGAATTCCAGCCCGGCCGGATGGGGAATGACCTCGCCCCGCGCGGGGACCCGACCGGCAAGAACCACCACCACCCCGCCGAGCGAGTCGATCTCCTCCTCGTCCTCGGGCTCGACGAGCCGCTGGCCGATCTCGGTCTCGAACTCTTCCAGCGGCGTTCGGGCCAGCGCCAGATAGGTCCCCGGCTTTTCCTGGATCCAGAGCTTGTCGTCGTCGGTGTCGTGTTCGTCCTCGATCTCGCCCACGACCTGTTCGATCAGGTCCTCGATGGTCAGCAGGCCGTCGACCCCGCCGTATTCGTCGATGACAAGAGCCATGTGCATCCGCTCGGTCTGCATCTTCTGAAGCAGCACGCCGATGGGCATCGAGGGCGGGGCATAGATCAGCGGCCGCAGCAGCCGGCGCAGATTGAACGTGTCGCTGCTGCCGTTGAACCCGTGCTGAAGCGCGAAATCCTTCAGGTGCACCATGCCCAGGGGCTGATCCAGCGTCCCTTTGTAGACCGGCAGACGCGTCATGCCGCTGTCGCGAAACACCTGAACCAGCTTGTCCTTCGTGATGTCGTCGGGGACCGAGACGATCTCGACCGCCGGGATGGCGACATCCTCGACCCGCAGGCGCCGCAGGTTCGACAGGCCCGGCCGCTGCGCCTGGACCGTCACCGTCGCGCCCTGGGGCGCGGCGCCGCGCTGATCCGGGAAATCTGGTTCCGACGCGCCGAGCGCCCCCATGATCCGGCCGAAGAAACCGCGATTCTCGCGCGTGTCCCCCTCTCCGGCCGCCTCGCTCTCCGTGGTCTGCCGCGCGCCCTGCGCCGCGGCAGAAGACCCGTCGCCGTCGGTCATCCTCGCCTTTCCGCCATGAAGGCCCCGTTGCGGGCCTGGCGTTCAATATGGGTCGGGATCCCCCAGGCTGACAAGTATCCGGGTTTCAACTTCTTCCATCAGGGCCGCATCGGCGTCGTCCTCGTGGTCGTAGCCCAGCAAATGCAGCGTGGCATGCACCAGCAGATGCCGCACATGCTGCGGCAGCGGCTTGCCGGCCGCCTCGGCCTCGCCGGTGCAGGTCTCCCACGCGATGGCGATGTCGCCCAGCTCCTGCGGTTCGTCCGTCTCCCGGTCGGGCAGGTCCGGCGCCGCACCGGGCGTCGCCGCGGCGCGCTCCTCGGACGGCCAGGACAGAACGTTCGTCGCACGCGCCTTGCCGCGGAAATCGGCATTCAGGGCGGCGATGCGGGCGTCGTCGCAGGCGAGCAGGCTGATCTCGAACCGGTCGGCCGGCAGGCCCAGATGGCGCAGCACCGCGGCACAGGCGACAGGCGCCTCGCGCTCGATCATGCCTTGCCACCGGTCGTCCTCGATCAGGATCGCGACCAGATCATCCGGCATCGGCGTCGTAGGCCTCGATGATCCGGGCGACCAGCGGGTGGCGCACCACATCCTTGGCCGTGAAGTAGTTGAAGCTGATCTTGTCGATCCCCCTGAGCAGACGCTCGGCATCGGCCAGGCCCGAGGGCACCCCGCGCGGCAGATCGACCTGGCTGCGGTCGCCCGTCACCACCATCCGGCTGCCCTCGCCCAGGCGGGTCAGGAACATTTTCATCTGCATCGCGGTGGCGTTCTGCGCCTCGTCCAGCACGACGAAGGCATTGGCCAGGGTGCGCCCGCGCATGAAGGCCAGCGGCGCGATCTCGATGCGCTTCTCCTCGCGCAGCTTCGCCAATTGCTTGCCGGGCAGGAAATCGTTCAGCGCGTCGTAGAGCGGCTGCATGTAGGGATCGACCTTGTCTTCCATCGCCCCGGGCAGGAAACCGAGCCGTTCCCCCGCCTCGACCGCCGGGCGCGACAGGATGATCCGGTCCACATGGCCGCCCAGGAACATCGTCACGCCGACCGCCACCGCCAGGTAGGTCTTGCCCGTCCCCGCCGGTCCGATGCCGAAGGCCAGTTCGTTCTCGAACAGGGCGCGGACATAGCCCTGCTGCGCCTCGGTCCGCGGTTCGATCGACTTCTTCCGCGTCTTGATCTCGTAGCGGCCGCCCTGGAACAGCTCCATCTGGTCGCCGTCGCGCGGCGCGGTCGTTTCGCCCGAACCGCCCAGGCGGATGTCGGCGTCGATTTCGCCCGCGTCCAGCCCGCGCCCCGATTCCAGCCGGGCATAGAGCCGGCGAAGCGTGTCGGCCGCCCGCTGGCGCGCCTCAGCCTCGCCGATCACCGCCAGCAGGTTGCCGCGTCGGAGGATCTGCACATCCAGCTTGTGCTCGATCTGCGCGAGGTTCCGGTCGAATTCGCCGCACAGGTCGATCAGAAGGCGGTTGTCGGGAAATTCCAGCAGGAGTTCCTGCGTGTCATCGGTGCTAGGCGGGGTGGTCAGCGCGCTGATGCCCAATAAAAGCTCCATATCCGAGGGCCTGAGCCGGATGGTGCCAAGTCGCCGCTTGCCGCGCAAGCACCGGCCGGACCTTCTGTGGGAATTTTCGCCGCAGCGCGTCGGTTCCGCCGACACGGCAGGTTCGGTCCGGCTGTGCCATATCTTGCCGTTCGGGTTCCCCGGTGGCGGCGGATCGCGCCGGCCCGAGGACGCCCATGGACTCCGGGGTCGGGCGGCCCGAGACTCGTGGCGTCGCCGATGACAGGCCCCGCGCTGGCCGGCCCGCGGCGCCGATCCGGCGGAAAGCTGCCTCAGCGGCGGCGCGGCGCGCTTTTGACGATGCGCAGGATCTCGGCCCGCAGCCCGTCGGGATTGTTCACCAGCGCCTCATCCCGGCAGACCCGCTCGCCGATCGCATGGGCGGTCGGGAAGTCGTAGCCGAGCGAGACGAGGCTATCCACGAACTTCGCGTTCGGCCGATCCCAGATCACGTCTTTCCAAGGGCCGCGGAAACAACTGACGATGATCGGCTGCGCAGTGGCCCGCGGCGCCTTTTCATAATGACGGCCGGCATCGCCCTTGCCGCCGGCCACCGCCTGTCCTGCAAGCCCGCCCAAGGCGACCGCCGCGACAAGAAGAACCTTCATTCCGCATCCTCGCATAGAACCGAATATCGCCCCCGGTGCGACGGACGCACAGGCGGGCCGCACCCTGACTAACCCGCCGAGCTTAACGGGATCTCGCCGATCGAGAAAGAAGATAGTCCGATTGAACTGCGCGGCGAAACGGACGGGTGCAGGCCGCGCGATTGGCCCGAGAAGGACGGGGCGACCTCCCGCCCCTCAGGACCGCCCGTTCAAATCAGCGTGCCGCTCAGCGAGTTCGGGCCGCTTTCGGTGATCCGCACCCGCCGCAGGTCGCCCCTGGCCACACCGTCGGCGACGACATGAACGGCATGCAGATGATCCGACTTGCCCGCCATCTGGCCCGGCAGGCGCCCCGCGCGTTCGAACAGGACGCCGACCTCGCGCCCGACCATCCGGTCCTGAACGGCGCGCTGCTGGCGGGTCAGAAGGGCCTGGAGCCGCCGCAGCCGGTCGTCCTTTTCGTCCTCGGGCACCTGGGCACGCTCGGCCGCGGGCGTCCCCGGACGCGGAGAGTACTTGAAGCTGTAGCACTGGCCGTACTCGACCGCCTCGACCAGCGCCATCGTCGCGGCGAAATCGGCCTCGGTCTCCTCGGGAAACCCCACGATGAAGTCGCCGGACAGCAGGATATCGGGCCGGGCGGTTCGAATGCGCTCGATCAGACGCAGGTAGCTGTCGGCGGTGTGCTTGCGGTTCATCCGTTTCAGCACCCGGTCCGACCCCGACTGAACCGGCAGATGCAGATAGGGCATCAGCTTGTCGATCTCGCCATGGGCGGCGATCAGATCGTCGTCCATGTCGTTCGGGTGCGAAGTGGTGAACCGGATCCGGTCCAGCCCGTCGATCCGCGCCAATTCGCGGATCAGCCGGGCCAGCGACCAGTCGCCGCCCTCGCCCGCGCCGTGATAGGCGTTCACGTTCTGACCCAGAAGCGTGATCTCGCGCACGCCGCGTTCGACCAGATCCCGCGCCTCGGCCAGGACACGCTCGGCCGGACGGCTGACCTCGGCGCCGCGGGTATAGGGGACGACGCAGAAGGCGCAGAACTTGTCGCAACCCTCCTGCACGGTCAGGAACGCCGTCGGCCCCCGCGCGACCTTGGGCCGTGCCGCGAGCCGGTCGAACTTGTCCTCCTCGGGGAAGTCGGTGTCCAGCGCAGCCTCGCCGGCCCGGACCCGCCGCTCCATCTCGGGCAGGCGGTGATAGCTCTGCGGCCCCACCACCAGATCGACCATCGGCTGGCGGCGCATGATCTCGGCGCCCTCGGCCTGGGCGACGCAGCCGGCGACGCCGATCTTCAGGTCGGGGCGCGCCGCCTTCAGCCCCTTGTAGCGCCCGAGCTCGGAATAGATCTTCTCGGCCGCCTTCTCGCGGATATGGCAGGTATTGAGCAGGATCATGTCGGCATCGTCGGGACGGTCGGTCGCGACATAGCCCTCTCCGGCCAGCGCCTCGCCCATACGCTCGCTGTCATAGACGTTCATCTGGCAGCCATAGGTCTTGATGAAGAGCTTCTTCGCCTGCGCCATGATCCGCACCTCTGATCGGGACCCGGCCTTCTAACGCGGCCGCCCCACGCTTGCAATCTGCCCGCCCGCGGGAAAGGCTGGCGCGCGCGGAGCGGCGGGAACGGCGGGAACGGCGACGAAAATGGCCTATCAGGGTATAAGGGACCTCCTGCGCCGGGCGCCCCCGGGCGCGGCGGCGGGGCCGGTGCTGGTCCTGCTGGCCGAGGACGGGGTCGAGATCGCGTCCACCCTGCGGCATCACCTGTCTGCCGGGTTCAGATCGGTCCTGCTGTTCGCCTCGCCGCATATCGCCCTGCCCCGGCCGCTGCCCCCGGGCGTAACGCCGATCCGGGCCGACATGGCTGCGCCCGACGCGGCGCAGGTAGCGGTGAACGCGGCCATCCGCCTGGCGCCGCCGGGCACCTGGATCGGCTATGTCTACAACGCGGAATACCTGTTCCACCCGTTTCGCGAGACGCGCAGCGTGGGCGAGATGCTGGAGTTCCACGCCGGCGAACGGCGCGATGCGATGCTGACCTATGTGATCGACCTCTATGCCGGCGATCTTGCGGCAAGCCCCGACGGCGTGTCCGATTCCGATGCCCATCTCGATGCCGAAGGGTATTTCGCACTGGCCCGGAAGGCCGGCGGCGGCGACGCGCCGCCCCCCGAGCGGCAGCTCAACTTCTATGGCGGGTTGCGCTGGCGGTTCGAAGAGCATGTCCCGCCCCGGCGGCGCCGGATCGACAGGATCGGGGTGTTCCGGACGCAGCGCGGATTGCTGATGGATGCCGATGGCCTGTTCAACCGCGCGGAATACAACACCTACTCCTGCCCGTGGCATCACAACCTGACCGCAGCGATCTGTTCGTTCCGCGCCGCCAAGGCGCTGCGGTCGAATCCCCGCAGCCGTCATGCCGTGGGCACATTCCTGTGGCACGGCTCGACGCCGTTTTCCTGGCACAGCCAACAATTGCTGGATCTGGGCCTGATCGAGCCCGGGCAGTGGTTCTAGGTCGGGGTATCAGTCGCGGCGCAGCCGGATTACGACATCGACCTTGCTGATCCGGGCGCCGCCGGGGGCCTTGGGCAACCGAGCGATCTCCAGCTCCTGCGCCGGCGCGTCGGTCAGCAGCCCCTCGTCCTCCCAGTAGAAATGCGGGTGATCGTCCATCCGGGTGTCGAAATAGCTTTTCGATCCGTCGACGGTCACTTCCTGCACCAGCCCCGCATCGCAGAAGGCGCGCAAGGTGTTGTAGACGGTGGCCAGCGAAACCGTCTCGCCGGCCCGGTGCGACGCGGCGTGCAGGCTTTCCGCGGTCACGTGCCGGTTCCGGCCGTCGCCGACCAGCAAGGCAGCCAGCGAGACGCGCTGCCGCGTCAGCCGCACCTTCGCGGCCGACAGCCACTGCCCCGCGCGGCGCATGCTTTCGTCGTCGATTCTGGAAACCGTCTCCATCGTGGCTAACATATAGGAGGCGGCGGCAAGTCTTTTCAACGGCGTTCTGGGCGCCGCCGCCGCCGGGGCGCGGACTTGCATGGGCGCAAAGGGCGATGCTACAGGTCGCCCGGATCGACGGTTCCAATCTTCAAGGCGGGGGCGCATGGCCGAATTTCCCACAGAATTCGACAAGGACGGGCTGCTGGCCTGCGCGCGCGGCGAATTGTTCGGTCCGGGCAATCCGCAGCTTCCCGAACCGCCCATGCTGATGATGGACCGGGTGACCGAGATCAGCGCCGATGGCGGGGCCAGCGGCAAGGGCCATGTGGTGGCCGAATTCGACATCCACCCCGACCTGTGGTTCTTCAAGTGCCATTTCCCCGGCGACCCGGTCATGCCCGGCTGCCTGGGCGTCGATGCCCTGTGGCAGCTGACCGGCTTCAACCTGGGCTGGCGCGGCATGCAGGGCCGCGGCCGGGCGCTCGGCGTGGGCGAGGTGAAGTTCACCGGCATGGTGACGCCCGAGGTCAGGCGCGTGACCTATCTGGTCGATTTCACGCGGGTCATCGACCGGAAGCTGAAGCTTGGCATCGCCAACGGGCGTATGCTGGCCGACGGCACCGAGATGTATGCGGCTCAGGACCTGAAGGTCGGGCTGTTCACAGAATGAGCGGCGGGCCTTGGCGCCCGGAGGAGGCAGCATGCGGCGCGTCGTCGTCACCGGAATGGGCATCGTTTCGTCGATCGGCACGGATGTCGAACAGGTCGCGGCCGCGCTGAAGGCGGGTCGGTCCGGCATCAGGTTCGAACCCGACATGGCCGAACACGGCTTTCGCAGCCAGGTGGCCGGCCGGCCGCAGATCGACGTGGCCGAACATGTGGACAAGCGCGCCCTGCGCTTCATGGGGCCCGGCGCCGCCTATGCGCATGTCGCGATGCAGCAGGCCATCGCCGATGCGGGGCTGGATCACGACGACATCTCGCATCCCCGGACCGGGCTGGTCGCGGGATCGGGGGGACCGTCGACCTCGAACCTGTTCGCCGCGCATCAGGTGGTTCTGGAAAAGGGCAGCCCGAAACGGATCGGGCCGCTGATGGTGCCGCGCGGCATGTCCTCGACCGTCAGCGCGAATCTCTCGACCGCCTTCAAGATCAAGGGCATCAACTATTCCATCACCTCGGCCTGCTCGACCTCGCTTCATTGCATCGGCAACGCCGCCGAGCAGATCCAGATGGGCAAGCAGGACGTGATGTTCGCCGGCGGCGGCGAGGAACTGGATTGGACCCTGTCCTGCCTGTTCGACGCGATGGGCGCCATGTCCTCGAAGTTCAACGACATGCCGGAACGGGCCAGCCGCGCCTTCGACCGCGACCGCGACGGATTCGTCATCGCCGGCGGCGGCGGCATGGTGGTTCTGGAAGAGCTTGAGCGCGCACGCGCGCGGGGCGCGAAGATCTATGCCGAGGTCACCGGCTATGCCGCCACGTCGGACGGGCACGACATGGTGGCCCCGTCGGGCGAAGGCGGCGAACGGGCGATGCGCCTGGCGCTCGGGACCCTGCCCCGCGACCGGCAGATCAGCTATATCAACGCGCATGGCACCTCGACCCCGGTGGGCGATGTCGGCGAGGTCGAGGCCGTGCGCCGGGTCTTCGGCGAGGGGCAGACGCCGCCGATCAGTTCGACCAAGTCCATGACCGGGCACAGCCAGGGCGCGACCGGCGCGCAGGAGGCGATCTATTGCCTGCTGATGCTGCGCGACGACTTCATCGCGCCGTCGATCAATGTCGAGAATCTGGACCCGGCACTGGAGCCGGGAGAGATCGCGACCGAACGGGTGGACGATGCCGGGCTGGACACGGTGATGACCAACAGCTTCGGCTTCGGCGGCACCAACGGCTCGATGCTGCTGAGCAAGTTTGACGGATGACGCCCCATGCCTGAGTTGATGCGCGGCAAACGCGGCCTGATCATGGGGGTCGCAAACGACCGCTCGATCGCATGGGGCATCGCACGTGCCCTGGCCGAAGAGGGGGCCGAACTGGCCTTTTCGTATCAGGGCGATGCGTTCGGCAAGCGCGTGGCGCCGCTGGCCGAAAGCGTGGGCTCCAGTATCCTCGTCGATGTCGACGTGACCGACGATGCGTCGCTGGATGCGGCCTTCGCCCATCTGCGCGACGAATGGGGGCGGCTGGACTTCGTCGTCCATGCCATCGCCTATTCCGACAAGACCGAGCTCACGGGCCGCTTCATCAACACCACCCGCGGGAACTTCTGCAATTCGCTGACGATCTCGTGCTATTCGTTCATCGACATCGCCCGCCGCGCATCCGAGCTGATGCCCGAGGGCGGCAGCCTGATCACCCTGACCTATCAGGGGTCGAACAAGGTCACGCCGTTCTACAACGTCATGGGCGTGGCGAAGGCGGCGCTGGAATCGGCGGTCCGCTACCTCGCCAACGATCTCGGCCCCCAGAAGATTCGGGTCAACGCCATCTCGCCCGGCCCGATGAAGACACTGGCCGGAGCGGCCATCGGCGGCGCCCGGCGCACCTATCGGCACACCGACATGAACGCCCCCCTGCGCGCCAATGCCACGCTTGAGGCGGTGGGGGGAACCGCGCTGTATCTCGCCTCGGATCACGGGGCCTGCACCACGGGCGAGATCGTCCATGTCGATGGCGGGTATCACATCCTGGGCATGCCTCAGCCCGAGAATATCTGACCGGGCGGGTCCGTTCTGCGGGGCGCCGCTGCCACAGTGGCGTCGCGACAAACCTGGTCCTGCAGATCCTGCGACGAAAACACGTGACAAGCGTGCAGCCCTGCGCGAAACAACCGTTCGATGAAACTGACATTTCTCAATCGTCGCGCCGTTCTGGCGGGCGCTGCCGCATCCATGGCAGCCGTCCGCAGCAACGCGCAACTGCCGCGTTTCGCGGCGGCCATCGACGCCGCGCTGGACGTCGAAGGCGTACACAGCCTGTCTCTGTCGGTCGCGGGCAGGACGATCCTGTCCGAGGTGTTCTGCGACCCGCCGCTCACTACCCCGCTCAATGTCGGCACCGCGGCGCGGCCGGTCCTCTCGGCCCTGACGGGGATCGCGATCGAAAAGGGCTACCTCGACAGCCTGGAGCAGCGCGTGGCGCCCATTCTGGCGCGCAGCCTGCCGGCAAGACCGGATCCGCGGCTCGACCTGCTGACGATCGAGAACCTTCTGGCGATGCAGGCGGGGCTGCGCAGCGTATCGGGCCCCGCGGGCCGGGCATGGCGGGGCTCGCCCGATTGGGTGCGTCACGCCCTGGCGCAGCCCTTCATGGCCGATCCCGGCCGCGCCATGATCGAGTCCACGGGGAACTATCACCTGATGGGCGCCATTCTGAGCATCGCAGCCGGGCATGACCTGCTGTGGCTGGCCCGGACCTGGCTGGGGCGGCCGGCCTCGATGGCGATCGAACCATGGTTCCGCGACCCGCAGGGCCGGTATGTCGGCGGCGACGACATGTTCCTGACGCCCGAGGCCCTGTTGCGCCTGGGCGAGCTGCACGCGCTTGGCGGCCTGTGGAACGGCCGGGCCGTCCTGCCGCGCAATTGGGTGGCCAAGGCGCTCACGCCCCGGGCCACATCGCGCGAGACCGGCGACAGCTTCGGCCTGGGCTGGTTCCTGCGCCGCTTCGGCGGCGAACAGGGCGCCTATGCCGGAACCGACGAGCACACTGTCTGGATCCTGCCGGGTCTCGATGCCGCCGTCGCCGTGACCTCCAAGCCCGGTCTGAGGGCCGAGGGCGAGCGCATGGCAAAGCTCCACGCGCTCGTGTCACGCCATATCGTCCTCCCGCTGACGCGGGGCTAGGAATCAGACGATCTCGACGACTTCGACGTCGAAGGTCAGGTTCTGGCCGGCCAGGGGATGGTTGGCGTCCAGCGTGACCGAAGTGTCGTCGACATCCGCAACGACCACGGCGATCGTCTGCCCCTCGGGCGTCTGCACCTGCAGCCGCGTGCCCGGGTCGGTCGGAATGTGGTCGGGGATCTGGTCGCGCGGGACCGATTGCTGCCGCGCCGGATCGTGGTCGCCATAGGCCTGTTCCGGAGGAACGGTCACGGTCTTGCTTTCGCCGACTTCCATTCCGGAAACCGCCTGATCGAGACCCGGGATGATCTGCCCGGATCCGACGGTGAATTCCAGCGGATCGCGGCCGGCGCTGCTGTCGAACTCGGTGCCGTCATCGAGCTTGCCGGTATAGTGAAGACGCACGGTATCGCCCGGCTTGACCTGGCTCATGAGAATGCTCCTGCTTGGGGGATGGGTTTGCGAGGCCGCCCTCGCGGCGGGTGCTCGATTGATGGCCTCTAGGTTATGACTCGCAGGTCGAATTGCAACCCGATGACGCCCGTCGCGGCGCATCGGGCGCCTTTCCCCCGCCTCCGCCCTATGCCAGTGTCCGCCGCGAAGGAGGACCCCGATGGCCATTACCACCTGCGTCTTCGACGCTTACGGCACGCTGTTCGACGTCGCCGCCGCCGCGCGGTCGGCGGCACAGGAACCCGGGAACGGCGCGCTTGCCGATCACTGGCAGGCGCTGGCGCGGGACTGGCGCCTGAAGCAGTTGCACTATACCTGGCTGCGCGCGGTGACGGGCGACCATGTCGATTTCTGGCAGGTCACGCAGGATTCGCTGGATTGGGCGATGGAGGCCGCGGGGCTCGACGATGCCCGGCTGCGGGCGCGGCTGCTGGAGCTTTACCGCGAGCTGGACGCCTATCCGGAGGTGCCGCAGATGCTGCGCGACCTCAGGGCCTCGGGGCGGCAGATCGCGATCCTGTCCAACGGATCGCCCGAGATGCTCGAGGCGGCGGTCGCCTCGGCCGGCATCGGGGATCTGTTCGACGCGCTGCTTTCGGTCGAACAGGTGGGCGTGTTCAAACCCTCCGCCCGGGTCTATGACCTGGTAGGCGAACGGTTCGGCTGCGGCTCGGACGAGGTGCTGTTCGTGTCGTCCAACGGGTGGGATGCGGCCTCGGCCACCCGCTACGGCTTCAACACCGCCTGGGTGAACCGCGCGGGCGAGCCGCTCGACCGCCTGACCCGGCCCAGCCACGTCCTGACCGATCTTCGCAAGGTGCTGGAGCTGGCCGGCTGATGCCGCGATTCCGCACCTCGGACGGGGTTTCGCTGAATTACACCGATACCCTCAGCGGCGGGCCTGCGCTGCTGTGCCTGCCGGGGCTGACCCGGACCGGGGCGGATTTCGACTATGTCGTGCCGTATCTGGACGGGTGCCGGGTGATCCGGCTGGATTATCGCGGGCGCGGCGCTTCGGACTGGGCCGCGCCGGAAACCTACACGATCCCGGTCGAGGCGCGCGACGCGCTCGAATTGCTGGACCATCTGGAGCTGGACCGCGCCGCGATCCTGGGCACGTCGCGCGGCGGCCTGATCGCCATGACGCTGGCCGCGACGGCGCGGGAGCGGCTGACCGGGATCTGTCTGAACGATATCGGCCCGGTCATCGATCCGACGGGGCTGAGTGTCATCGCCGGATATCTGGGGCGCAACCCCGCGCAGAAGACCCTGGCCGAGGCCGCCGCCGCCCGCCCTGCCCTCATGCCCGGCTTCAAGGACGTGCCGGCGGAACGATGGACCCAAGAGGTGCAGCGGCATTACCGCGAGACGCCCGAGGGCCTGCGCATCACCTACGACCCCCGCCTGCGCGAGGCGGTCGCGGCGGCGGGCGCGGCGCCCGCGCCGGATCTCTGGCCGCTCTTCGACGCGATGGCCGGGCTGCCGCTGGCGCTGATCCGGGGCGCCGCATCCGACATCCTGTCGGCGGAAACGGCGGACGAGATGCGCCGCCGCCGTCCCGACATGATCTATGCCGAGGTCCCGGGCCGCGGCCATATTCCCTTTCTCGACGAACCCGAAGCCGTTGCCGCGCTTCGGGCATGGATGGAGTTGCTATGAATATCGACATGATTCGCGCGGCCGAGGGGCGACTGGCGGGCCGGGTGCGGCGCACGCCGCTTCTGTCATCGCCCTTCCTGGACGACATCGCCGGGCGCCGCGTGCTGGTGAAGGCCGAGGCGCTGCAGCATACCGGCAGCTTCAAGTTCCGCGGCGGCTGGTCTGCCGTGTCCGCGCTTGAACCCGACATCCGGGCCCGGGGCGTGCTGGCCTATTCCTCGGGCAACCACGCCCAGGGGGTGGCGCTGGCCGCGCGGATGCACGGCGTGCCGGCGGTGATCGTGATGCCCGACGATGCCCCCAGGACCAAGATCGACAACACCCGCGCCCTTGGGGCCGAGGTCGTCACCTACGACAGGGCCACCGAGGATCGCGACGCGATCGGCGCGGCCCTGTGCGCGGATCGGGGCCTGACGCTGATCAAGCCGTTCGACCACCCCGAGGTCATCGCCGGGCAGGGCACGACCGGGCTGGAGATCGCCGCACAGGCCGCGGAAGCCGGGGTGGACCGGGCCGAGGTTCTGGTCTGCTGCGGCGGCGGCGGTCTGGCATCCGGCATCGCCCTGGCACTTGAGGCCGAAGCCCCGGGAATGCGGGTCCGGACGGCCGAACCGGCCGGTTTCGACGACACCGCACGGTCGCTGGCCGAGGGGCGCCCGGTCGGGAATGCCCCCGGCGGCACGACGCTGTGCGACGCGATCATGACGCCCCGCCCTGGCGATCTGACCTTCCCGATCATGTCGCGGCTCTGCGGCCCGGGCCTGGTCGTGACGGATGACGAGGCGTTGCAGGCCGTGGCGCAGGCGTTTCTGCGGCTCAAGCTGGTGCTGGAACCCGGCGGCGCCGTGTCCCTGGCCGCCGCGCTGTCCCGCGGCGACGAGCTGGAGGGGGATACGGTCATCGCCGTGGCCACCGGGGGAAATGTCGATCCGGAGGTCTTCGCACGCGCGCTGCAGACCCTGTGACCTGCGGCGGGAGGACGGGCGGCCCGGGATCTGCGGTGGCGACCGCCGGTTTAGTTGACCGTGACAATCACCGCGCTGTATACATTCCGCAAGGGAGGATACATGCGCAGCCAGGTCTGCATCATCGGCGGCGGCCCGTCCGGCCTGCTTCTGTCGCAAATGCTGCACCGCTCCGGCATCGACTCGGTCGTGCTCGAGCGTCGCAGCCGCGACTATGTCCTGGGCCGCATCCGGGCCGGCGTTCTGGAATGGGGCTCGGTCAGCCTGCTGGAACAGGCGGGGCTGGGCGACCGCATGCACCGCGAGGGGTTCCCCCATGGCGGAACCTATCTTGCCGCGCAGAATCGCGGCTTCCGCATCGATTTCGAGCGTCTGACCGGCCGCCGGGTCATGGTCTACGGCCAGACCGAGGTGACGCACGATCTCTATGATGCGCGCGACGCCATGGGCGGCCTGGTGATCCACGAGGCCGAGGGCGTGACCGTGCACGATGCCGATGGCGACGCGCCCCATGTCACCTTTGTGGCCGGCGGGTCCGAGCAGCGGATCGACTGCGACTGGATCGCCGGTTGCGACGGCTTCCACGGCGTCAGCCGCCGCACGATCCCCGCCAGGGTGCTGAAGACCTTCGAGCGGGTCTATCCCTTCGGCTGGCTAGGCATCCTGTCCGAAACGCCCCCCGTCAGCCACGAGCTGATCTATGCCAACCATCAACGCGGCTTCGCCCTGTGTTCCATGCGGAACGAGAACCTGAGCCGCTACTACATCCAGGCACCGGCCGACGACCCGCTGGAGAAGTGGAGCGACGGGGCATTCTGGGACGAGTTGCGCCGCCGCATCCCCGCCGAGGCCGCCGAGACGCTGGTCACCGGGCCGTCGATCGAGAAGTCCATCGCCCCCTTGCGATCCTTCGTGGCCGAACCGATGCGGTGGGGCCGGCTGTTTCTTGTGGGCGATGCCGCGCATATCGTGCCGCCGACCGGGGCGAAGGGGCTGAATCTGGCGCTGAGCGACGTGCATTATCTGCATCGGGCGCTGGTCGAGGCCTATGGCGGCGACGGCACCGCGCTGGACCGGTATTCGGCCACCGCGCTGGCGCGGGTCTGGAAGGCGACGCGCTTTTCATGGTGGTTCACCACCACGATGCACCGTTTTCCCGACCAGACGGAATTCGATCAGCGTATACAGGAAACCGAGCTTGCCATGCTCGACACATCCGAGACGGCCCAGCGGGCCCTGGCCGAGAACTATGTCGGCCTGCCGTATTGAGGGGAGGAACGCGATGAAGATCGCCGATCTGGGCGACATCCGCCTGCATTACCGCGACGATGGCGATCCGCGGGGCCGCCCGGTGGTGTTCGCCAATTCGCTCGGCACCGATCTGCGGCTCTGGGACCAGATCCTGCCGCGCCTTCCGGCGGGCTTGCGCCTGATCCGCTACGACAAGCGCGGCCATGGCCTGTCCGATTGTCCGCCGGGTCCCTACAAGATGGGCCAGCTCGTCACCGATGCGGAACGGCTGCTCGACCGTCTTGAGGTGCGCGATTGCGTCTTCGTCGGATTGTCGATCGGCGGGATGATCGCGCAGGGCCTGGCGGTCAAGCGACTGGACCAGGTGCGCGCGATGGTGCTGTCGAACACCGCCGCCAAGATCGGCACCGCCGAGATGTGGCAGCAGCGGATCGACGCGGTCGACGCCGGCGGGATCGAGGCGCTGGCCGACAGCATCATGGAGCGCTGGTTCTCGGCCCCCTTCCGGTCCACCCCCGCCTTCACCGCGTGGCGAAACATGCTCGTCCGGCAGCCGGCCGCGGGCTATGTCGGCTGCTCTTCGGCCATCGCCGGCACCGACATGATGGCGGCAACCGCCCAGCTGACCCTGCCCACCCTGGCCATCGCCGGCAGCGAGGACGGATCGACCCCGCCCGATCTGGTGCGCGAGACCGCCAGCCTGATCCGCGGCTCCCGCACCCATCTGATCCGCGGGGCCGGACACCTGCCCTGCGTCGAGGCGCCCGAGGAATACGCCGAGATCCTGACGGCGTTCCTGAAGGAGGTGGGCCATGTCTGACCGGTTCGCCACCGGCATGGCCACGCGCCGCCGCACCCTGGGCGACGCCCATGTGGACCGGGCCGAGGCCGCCAAGACCGATCTGGACGAACGGTTCCAGTCCTTCATCACCGAAGGGGCCTGGGGCACGGTCTGGGCCAGCGACGCCATCACCCCGCGCGAACGATCCATGATCACCATCGCCCTGCTGGCCGCGCTCGGCAATCACGAGGAGGTGGCGATGCATGTCCGCGCCACCGCCAATACCGGCGCCAGCAAGACCGACGTGATCGAGGCGCTGATGCATGTGGCGGTCTATGCCGGCGTGCCCCGCGCCAATCACGCAATCAGGATCGCCAGGGAAACCTACGCCGCGATGGAGGATGAGCGGACATGACCGCGCCAGCCGACGACCGCCCCGCCGGGGGCGAAGCCGAGCCCGCCCTGAGCGAAGGAAAGGCGGCATCGGCCCAGACGCCGGGCGGCCAGCGCGCGCATGTGGGCAACAGCTACTTCATGCGCGACCGGGCCTGGCATCCGCCGGCGCTGACGCCGCTCTACCGCACCTCGGTCACCCGTTCGCCGCAGCGCGCGCCAATCTCGTTTCCCACCACCCTGTCCGAAGAGACGGGCCCCGTCTTCGGGCACGATCTGCTCGGGCCGCTCGACAACGACCTGATCCACAACTTCGCGCAGAACCCCGCCGGTGCCGTCGGCCCGCGCATCGTGGTCTACGGCCGGGTGATCGACGAGAACGGGCGCGGCGTGCCGGGGGCGCTGGTCGAGGTCTGGCAGGCCAATGCCGGCGGCCGCTACCGCCACCGGAAAGAGGGATATCTCGCCCCGCTGGATCCGGATTTCGGCGGCTGCGGGCGCTGCATCACCGACGATCGGGGCCGGTACGAGTTCCGCACCATCCAGCCGGGTCCCTATCCCTGGCCCAACGGTGCGAACGACTGGCGCCCGGCGCATATCCATTTCTCGGTCTTCGGCCATGCCTTCGCGCAGCGGCTGATCAGCCAGATGTATTTCGAGGGCGATCCGATGATCTGGCGGTGCCCCATCGTCGGCACCGTCCCCACGCGCGCGGGGATCGAATCGCTGGTGGCGCGTCTCGACATGGAGGCCGCCATTCCCATGGACGCCCGCGCCTATCGGTGGGACATCGTTCTGCGCGGCCGCCGGCAGACCATGTTCGAAAATCGCATGGAGGGGCTGTGATGCAGGACCTGACCCGTTTCAAGGAAAGCCCGTCGCAGACGGCCGGGCCGTATGTCCATATCGGCTGCACGCCGAATTTCTGCGACATCACCGGCGTCTATCCCCGGGATCTGGGCAGCCGCATGATCACCGGCGCGGTCACGGGGCAGCGGATCACCCTGCGCGGCCGGGTCTTCGACGGCACGGGCACGCCGCTGCGCGACGCATTGATCGAGATCTGGCAGGCGGATGCCGAGGGTCTCTATCCCTCGGCGGCCGAGACCCGCGGCAAGGCCGATCCCCATTTCACCGGATGGGGCCGGTCGGCCGGCGACATGGAGACCGGCGAATTCGTCTTCGAAACCGTCAAGCCCGGCCCCGTGCCGTTCCGCGACGGCCGGCTCATGGCGCCGCATGTCACCTTCTGGATCGTGGCGCGCGGCATCAATCTGGGCCTGCACACGCGGATGTATTTCGCCGACGAGGATCAGGCCAATGCCGCCGATCCGATCCTGGCGCGGATCGAGCACAAGGCGCGCATTCCCACCCTGTTGGCCCGGCCCGAGGGCGACGACACATACCGGTTCGACATCCACCTCCAGGGTGCGGACGAAACGATCTTCTTCGACGTATGACAGCCGAATTCCTGCTCATCCACGGCTCGTGCCACGGCGCCTGGTGCTGGCGCGACCTGCTGCCCCGGCTGCGGGACCGCGGCCATGCCGCGCGGGCCATCGACCTGCCCGGGCACGGGCAGGATCCGACGCCTCTGGGCGATGTCACGCTCGAGGCCTATGCCCGCGCCATCCTCGGCGCGATCGACCACCCGCCGATCCTGGTCGGGCATTCCATGGCGGGCTTTCCGATCACGCTTGCGGCCGAACTCGCGCCCGAGCGCATCGCGCGCCTGGTCTATCTGTGCGCCTACGCCCCGCGCGACGGCATGTCCCTGGCCCGGATGCGGCGCGAGGCGCCGCGCCAGCCGCTGCTGCCGGCGGTGGTCAAGGCGCCCGACGGCATCAGCTTCACCATCGACCCCGCGCAGGCGCGCGGCGTCTTCTATCACGATTGCTCGGATGCGGCGGTGGCATATGCGGTCCCGCGCCTGGGGCCGCAGCCGATCCTGCCGCAGGAAACGCCGATCCGGCTGACCGAGCGGTCGACCCGGGTGCCGCGCCATTACATCCGCTGCACCGACGACCGCACCGTCCCGCCCGAATACCAGCGCGAGATGACCCGTGGCTGGCCCGAGGGCACGGTGTCGGATCTGGATTGCGGGCATTCTCCGTTCTTCGCGCGGCCGGACGACCTGGCCGATCTTCTCGTCAGCATCGCCGAGGGTCCCTGATGACCGACGCCAATCCCTGTATCATCTGCGTGGCCATCACCGGCTCGCTCCCCACCAAGGACAACAATCCCGCCGTGCCCATCACGGTGGACGAGCAGATCGAATCGACGCACGAGGCGTTCGAGGCCGGCGCCACCATCGCCCATTGCCATGTCCGCAACGACGACCAGACGCCGACATCCGACCCCGAGCGGTTCGCCCGGCTGAAGGAGGGGCTGGAAAGGCACTGCCCCGGCATGATCGTGCAATTGTCCACCGGCGGCCGGTCGGGCGCCGGACGGGCGCGCGGCGGGATGCTGCCCCTCAGGCCCGACATGGCGTCGCTTTCGGTGGGGTCGAACAACTTTCCCACCCGCGTCTACGAGAACCCGCCGGACCTGGTCGATTGGCTCGCCGCCGAGATGCTGACCCATGACGTCAAGCCCGAGATCGAGGCCTTCGACCTGTCGCATATCGTGCAGGCGACGCGGATGCAGAAGGACGGGCGCCTGAAGGGGCCGCTCTACGTCCAGTTCGTGATGGGCGTGAAGAACGCGATGCCGGCCGACGAGCCGATCTTCGACTTCTATATCGAGACGCTCGGGCGGCTGGCCCCCGATGCGCAATGGTGCGCGGCGGGCATCGGCGCCGATCAGCTCCGCGTCAACGAATGGTGCATCGCCAAGGGCGGCCATACCCGCACCGGGCTGGAGGACAATGTCCGGCTCGACCGCGACACGCTGGCCCCGTCGAACGCCGCGCTGGTGAAGCGGGCGGTCGAGCTGTGCCACAGACACGGGCGCCCCGTCGCGACCTGGCGGCAGGCGCGCAATATCCTCGGGCTGCGCCCGGTCGCCGCCTGATGCCCGCCTCGCCCTTCGACAGCGCGCTTTACCGCGATCTTCTGGGCGACGCCGACACGGCACGCCTGTTCACCGACAGCGCCGAGATACGGGCGATGCTGCTGGTCGAGGGGGCGCTGGCCCGGGCGCAGGGCGCCGCCGGGGTGATCCCCGAAACCGCCGCCGCCGCCATCGACCGGGCCGCGATGGAGGTGCAGTTCGATCCCGCCGCACTGGCCGCCGGGACCGGCCAGAGCGCGGTCAGCGTTCCCGCGCTGGTTCAGGCGTTCCGCGAGGCCATGCAGGCCCCGGAACACGCCCAGTACATCCATTGGGGCGCGACCAGTCAGGACATCATGGATACCGGGCTGATCCTGCGCCTGCGCCAGGTCATCGCCCTGTGGGAGGTCGGGCTGCGCGGGGCGCTGCGCGATCTGGGGCGGCTGGCCGATGAGCATGCCGAGACCCCCATGGCCGGCCGCACCTATGGCCAGATCGCCAGCCCCACATCCTTTGGCGCGGTCGTTGCCGCCTGGGGATGGCCGCTTCTGCGCCATCTGGAGCGGCTGGAGGCGCTGAAGCCCCGCCTGCTGACCGTCAGCCTGTCCGGCGCCGCCGGAACGTTGTCGGCGATGGGCGAATCCGGCCCCGCCGTGCGCGGGCACATGGCGCGGGCGCTGGCGCTGAGAGATCCGGGCCGGTCCTGGCACAGCACTCGCGACGGCATCGCGGAATTCGCGGGCTGGATAACCCTTCTGACCGGAAGCCTGGGAAAGCTGGGCGAGGACCTGACCCTGATGTCCCAGAGTGGCCAGGCCGAGATCCGGCTGGCCCGGACCGGCGGGTCCTCGACCATGCCGCAGAAGCAGAACCCGGTGGCGCCGTCCCTGCTGGTGGCGCTGGCGCGGCTTTGCACGGCGCTGGATCACGTGGTGCAGGATGCCCAGATCCATCGCCAGCAGCGCGACGGGGCGGCATGGTTCGGCGAATGGCTGACATTGCCGCAGATGTGTCACGCCACCGGCCGCGCGCTGGCGCTCGCGGGGGAACTGGCCGGCGGCATCCGGCCGGATAGGGGCCGGATGGCCGGGGGGCTGGATGGCGACGGGCTGGGCCTGATCTACGCCGAGACGCTGTCTTTCGCCCTGGCGCGCGATCTGCCCCGCCCCGAGGCGCAGAAGGTCGTCAAGGACCTGTGCCGGCGCGCCGTGGCAGAGGACGTTCCGCTGCCGCGACTGCTGTCGCAGGCGCACCCGGATCGCGACTGGCAGGCGCTGTGCACGCCGCGGGCGCAGCTTGGCACCGCTCCGCAAGAGGCGCGCGATTTCTCGGCCGCGGCGGCCGCCGCGGCGCCGTGACGGCGACGGGCCGGCCTCAGCCCGGCTGGACCGGACCGCAGGTCCGACAATCCGGCCGGCGCTTCAGCGCGATGGTCCGCGTCTCGCCATAGAGAGCGTCGTAGATGATCATCCGCCCGCGCAGCCCCTCTCCCGCGCCGGCGATCTCCTTGACGGCCTCGACGGCCATCATCGACCCCACCACCCCGGGCAGGGGTCCGAGCACTCCGGCCTCGGCACAGGACGGGGCTAGGCCGGGCGCGGCGGGTTCGGGAAAGACGCAGCGATAGCAGGGCGCCCCCCGTTGCGGATCGTACAGGCTGATCTGCCCTTCCCACTGGCTGAGCGCGGCACCGATCAGCGGCACGCCCCGTTCCGCACAGACGCGGTTCACCAGATACCGGGTGGCGGAATCGTCGGTGCCGTCCAGAACCAGGTCGTAATCCGCGATCAGCTCGGCCGCGATCTCGTCGGTCAGGCGCCGGTGATAGGGCCGCACCGTCACGAAGGGGTTCAGGGCGCGCATCGCCCGTTCGGCGGAAAACACCTTGGGCAGGCCGATCCGGTCGTCCGAATGGGCGATCTGGCGTTGCAGGTTGGTGGCCTCGACCGTGTCGTCGTCGATCACGCCGATCGTGCCGACCCCCGCCGCCGCCAGATACAGAAGCGCGGGCGAGCCCAGCCCGCCGGCCCCGACGACCAGAACGCGCGCCCGCTTCAGCCGCGTCTGCCCGGCGCCGCCGATCTCGCGCAGGATCACGTGCCGGGCATAGCGGTCCAGCTCTCCGGGGGCGAACTGGCCGGGCTTCACCTCGGGCGGCGCCTCGGCCCCGCGGACCCGGCGGCGCAGCCGGCCCAGCCCCTGAGCATACAGCCAGACCGCCAGACCCATCCCGCCCAGCACCAGCCATTCGCCGAACGACCCGCCGACCGCCTGCCGCAGGGGCGCCGCCGGGGGCAGGAGCACATGCAGCGACAGCACCCCGACGTAAAGCAGCGAGATCATCAGCCAGCGCGCCTGGCGCGGCGCGCCGGTCATGTGTCCGACCCACCACAGGGCCAGCGCCAGGGCAATCACAAGCAGCATCAGCGCCGGCCCGTCGACCCGAAACCGCCCGCGCCGCGCGCCGTGCCGTCCAGTGCGGGCGTCAGGGCAAACCGCGCAAGGCAGACCGGCGCCAGCACCGCCTGGGCGATCCGGTCGCCATGGGCGATGTGCTGGGGCGCCTCGTCCAGATTGATCAGGATCACCCCGACCGGCCCGCGGTAATCGCTGTCGATCGTCCCGGGCGTGTTCAGCAGCGTCAGCCCCTGCCGCAGCGCCAGACCGGACCGGGGACGAAGCTGAAGCTCGTATCCCTCGGGCACGGCCATCCGCAGGCCGGTCGGCACCAGCATCCGTGCCAGCGGCGCCAGGGTCAGGCCCCCGGCACGCATATCGGGGGCGAGGTTCGCCCGCAGATCGGCGCCAGCCGCCCCGGCCGTGGCATAGTCCGGCAGGGGCACGTCCGGATCGGCCCAATCCTCGCGCAGGACGGCCACCTCGATCATTGCAGCGCCCCGGCGATGCGCAGGGCCAGACGACGCGCCACCTCGTCCTTCGGCAGGCGCGGCCATTCCTCCTCCCCGTCCCGGGTGATCACCGTCACCGCATTCTCGGGCCCGCCCATGATCCCGCTGCCCGGCGACACGTCGTTCGCGACGATCCAGTCGCATCCCTTGCGCTCCAGCTTGGCCCGGGCATTGGCGATCACGTCCTCGGTTTCCGCCGCGAAGCCGACGACCAGCCGGGGCCGCGCGGGACCGCCGGCGATCCGGTGCAGGATGTCCGGGTTCTCGACAAGCTTCAGCGCCGGCAGGTCGCGGGCCCGCTTCTTGATCTTCTGTTCGGCGGCGTCGGCGACCCGCCAGTCGGCCACGGCCGCCGCGAACACGGCCGCGTCGGCCGGCAGGGCGCCCTCGACCGCCGCCAGCATCTGCGCCGCCGTCTCGACCCGCAGCGCATCCACGCCCGCCGGCGCCGGCACCTCGGCCGGGCCGGTCACGAAGGTGACGCGGGCGCCGAGCCCCACCAGCGCCCGCGCCAGCGCGGCGCCCTGCGCGCCCGAAGACCGGTTGGCGATATACCGCACGGGATCGACGGGTTCGCGGGTAGGGCCCGACGTCACGATCACGTGCCGCCCCGAAAGCGGGCCGGCGCCCAGGGCGGCGGCTATGGCGGAGAGGATCTCGGCCGGTTCGGCCATGCGGCCCGCCCCGTATTCGCCGCAGGCCATGGCGCCCTCGCCCGGCCCGACCAATGCGATGCCGTCGGCGGCCAGTGTCGCGGCATTCCGCCGGGTCGCGGGATGATCCCACATCCTGACATTCATCGCGGGCGCGATCAGCACCCGCTTGTCGGTGGCCATCAGCAGCGCCGATGCCAGATCGTCGGCATGGCCGCCGGCCATCTTGGCCATGAGATCGGCCGTCGCCGGCGCGACGACCACCAGATCGGCCGCGCGGGACAGCTGGATATGGCCCATCTCGGCCTCATCCGTCAGGTCGAACAGATCGCGATAGACCTTGCGCCCGGCCAGCCCGGCCACCGAGAGCGGGGTGACGAACTGCTCGCCCGCGCGGGTCAGGACAGGCGTGACCTCGGCCCCGGCATCGGCCAGACGCCGGATCAGATCGAGCGACTTGTAGGCCGCGATGCCGCCGCCGATGATCAGGAGGATCCGCCTGCCGGTCAGCATATGCCCCGCTCCGCCATTCGGCCGCGACCCTAGGGGGTAGCGGCGCGAACGGCAAGGCGGCGGGGCAGAGCCGGGGCTAGTGGAAGAAGTTGTGCACCTCGCGCGAGCGCAGCTCCAGCGACTTGCGCATCTTGGCAAAGGCCGCGGCCTCGAGCTGGCGCACCCGCTCCTTCGACAGCCCCAGCTCGTTGCCGAGCGATTCCAGCGTGCGCGGCTCGTCCCGCAGCTTGCGTTCCCGCACGATGAACTGCTCGCGATCGTTCAGCTGCTGCATCGCCAGGATCAGCCATTCCCGCAAGGTGCCCAGATCCTTGGCCCGGGCCACCATCTCGGCCGCGGCCGGGCCTTCGTCTTCCAGAGCGTCGATCCATTCGCGCCCCTCGTCATCGGTCGACTGGGTGGCGTTGAGCGAATAGTCGGATCCGGCCAGCCGCCCCTCCATCATCTCGACATCGTGGAGCGGCACGCCCACCTCCTGCGCGATCATGTGGCGCAACTGGTGGGTATCCAGCCGCTCGCCCTTGGCGGCGGCCTCGCGCTCCAGCCGGGCCTGCACCCGCCGCATGTTGAAGAACAGCGATTTCTGCGACGAGGTCGATCCGGTCCGCACCATCGACCAGTTCCGCATCACGTAGTCCTGGATCGACGCCTTGATCCACCAGACGGCGTAGGTCGAGAACCGGACGCCGCGATCGGGATCGAACTTGTCGGCCGCCTTCATCAGGCCCAGGCCGGCCTCCTGGATCAGATCGTTCATCGGCGCGCCGTAGCGCCGGAACTTGGCCGCCATCGAGATCGCCAGCCGCATATAGGCCGTCACCAGCCGGTGCAGCGCCCGTTCGTCGCGATGGTCGCGCCAGGCATAGGCCAGCGCAAGTTCCGTCTCGGCGTCGAGCAATTCGGCCTGCATCGCCCGCCGCGACAGGGAATGTTCGGAAATACCGTCGAGTGCCATCTACTAATACCCCCCTGCCGTCGCCTGCTGCGGCAGGCCTTAACTGCTGGTGTCGTTGCTGCTACGTCCCGAAACGCCGCTGGATCACAGAAAGTTCGCCGGAATGTTGCCAAAAGTTTCTTTCGTCCTAGGCGGCGCAGCCTCGGGAAAGTCCGATCTGGCCGAGCGGCTGGCGGATCTGGCGGCGAAACCAAAGATCTACCTGGCCACAGCCCGGGGCGGCGACGGCGAGATGCGCGACAAGATCGCCGCACACCGGGCGCGCCGGGCCGATAGCGGCTGGCGCACGATCGAGGCACCGCTGGATGCCGCCCGCGCCTTGCAAGGGCTGCCGCCGGGCGCGGTCTGCCTGCTCGACTGCGTCACCTTGTGGCTCAGCAACCACCTGCTGGCGGACAGCGATCTGGCGGCCGAGCGGCAGCGGCTGGTTGCGGCCTTGGGCAGCGCGCCTTGCCAGGTGATCGTCGTGTCGAACGAGGTCGGGCAGGGCATCGTCCCCGAAAACGCGCTTGCCCGGCGCTTCCGCTCGGAACAGGGGCGCCTGAACCGCGACATCGCCGCCCGGGCGGGTCTGGTCCTCGGCGTGATGGCGGGCCTGCCCTTTGCCCTGAAGGGCACGATGCCCGGGGGGCTGACGTGACCGCCTGCCTGTGGTGGGTGCGCCACGGGCCGACCCATGCCCGGGGCATGGTCGGCTGGACCGACCTGCCCGCCGATCTGTCCGACCGCGGCGCCCTGTCCCGGCTCGCCGCCGCCCTTCCGCCGGATGCCCCGATCGTGTCGTCCGACCTGCGCCGTGCGGCCGACACGGCCGCCGCCCTGAGCGGCGACCGTTCGCGTCTGCCGCCGGATCCCCGCCTGCGCGAGATGCATTTCGGGGCGTGGGAGATGCGTCGCCATGACGAGATCGAGGCCGAGACACCGGACCTGATCCGCGCCTTCTGGGACCGGCCGGGCGAGGTCTGCCCGCCAGACGGCGAATCCTGGCAGCGCATGGCGCGCCGGGTCTCGGACGCCGCCGACGAGCTGGCCGCCACGGGCGGCGACGTGATCGTCGTCGCCCATTTCGGCCCGATACTCAGCCAGGTGCAGCGCGCCCGGCCGCAGAGCGGCTTTTCGCAGACGGTCGCGCCGCTCAGCCTGACCCGGATGGTCCGGCGGGCGGACGGCTGGCGCGCCACGCTCGTCGATCACAGACCGTGACCGGCGCCCCCGCAATTGACGATTGGACCCTGTGCAACGCCCGGCGCTGCGGTGGATGAATCATTCGGCCGGAGCAATCGATGTCCTGTCGACTGATCCTGGGCGACCGCACCTATTCCAGCTGGTCGCCGCGCATCTGGCTGCCGGTCGACCGGTTCGGCCTGCCGGTCCGGACCGGATTCCTGTCATTCGCGGCGGCGCCGGTGGCACAACAGGTCGCGGATCATGCTCCTGCCCGCACGGTCCCGCTACTGCTGACTCCGGACGGGCCGGTCTGGGACTCGCTCGCCATCGCCGAGGAACTGGCGCAGCGTTTCTCTGCCGATCTGTGGCCCGCAGCGCCGGCGGGGCGGGCCATGGCCCGGTCCCTGGCCGCCGAGACGCATGCCGGTTTCGCCGCCCTGCGCCAGCATTGTCCGATGAACCTGCGCCGGGCCTGTGCCGACATGCCCGTTCCCGCGGCGGTCGCCGACGTTCTGGCGCGGATCGACGCGATCTGGTGTCACGCCCTTGCCCGTTGCGGCGGCGGCGACGGCTGGCTCTGCGGCGCCTGTTCGGTCGCCGATGCGTCCTTCGCCCCGGTTGCCGCGCGGATCGCCGGCTATGGCTTGGCCGTCTCGCCCGTGGCGGCCGCATATGTGGACCGGCATTTGGGCGAGCCGTCCTTTCGCCGCTGGCGCGTCGCCGCCCTGGCCGAGACGGAAACGCCGGCCCGCTACGCCCTGCCCTACCGGCAGGTCCCGTGGCCGAACCATCCCGCGGCGCCCGTTAACGATACGTAAAGCCATCGCTCCTAGCCATTAACCCTGTTGCGATGGAGGGGGCGATGGCGACGCGGGCCTATACGGTGGCTTTCCAGGGGATCGAGGCCCGCCCGGTCGAGGTGCAATGCGCGGTGGCCCCGGGGCTGCCCGCCTTTTCCATCGTCGGCCTGCCCGACAAGGCGGTGAGCGAGGCCCGCGAACGGGTGCGCGCGGCCCTGTCGTCGATGGCGATCGCGCTGCCATCGAAGCGCATCACGATCAACATGTCGCCGGCCGACCTGCCCAAGGAGGGGTCGCATTTCGACCTGCCCATCGCCCTGGCGCTGCTGGCCGCGATCGGGATCCTGCCCGGCGATGCGGTGGAGCAGACCCTGGCGCTCGGGGAATTGTCGCTGGACGGCTCGCTCGTGGCGGTGGCCGGGGCGTTGCCGGCGGCGATGACCGCGGCCGAGGAAGGACGCCAGCTTCTGTGCCCGCGCGCCTGCGGCGCCGAGGCGGCGTGGATCGGCGCGACCCGCGTCATCGCGGCGCCCAGCCTGGCAGCGGCCATTGCCCATTACACCGGCCAGTCGCCGCTCGCCCCGGCCGAACCGGGCGAAGTGCGCGACAGCCCCGCCCGGCGCAACCTGAACGAGGTCCGGGGGCAGGAACGGGCGAAGCGGGCGCTGGAGATCGCCGCGGCGGGCCGGCATCACCTCCTTCTGGTGGGCACGCCCGGCTCGGGCAAGTCCATGCTGGCGCGCCGCCTGCCGGGGATCCTGCCGCCGCTCAGCCCGGCCGAGGCGCTGGAGACATCGATGATCCATTCGCTGGCGGGGCTTCTGGACGAGGGAGGCATCTCGCGCCTGCGTCCCTTTCAGGAACCCCATCACACGGCCTCCATGGCCGCCATCGTCGGCGGCGGGCGCGGCGCAAGGCCGGGCGAGATCTCGCTGGCCCATAACGGCGTGCTGTTCCTGGACGAGCTGCCGGAATTCCCGCGCCCCGTTCTGGAGACCCTGCGTCAGCCCATCGAAACCGGCGACGTCGTCGTGGCCCGCGCCAATGCGCATATCCGGTATCCCTGCCGGTTCCTGCTGATCGCCGCCGCCAATCCGTGCCGCTGCGGCTATCTCAGCGACCCGTCCCGGGCTTGCCCGCGCGCCCCCGGCTGCGGAGACGATTACATGGGGCGCATCTCGGGACCGCTGATGGACCGCTTCGATCTGCGGGTCGATGTCCCGCCCGTGGCCTTCGCCGATCTCGACCTGCCCGCCACCGGCGAGCCGTCGCAGGCAGTCGCCGGCCGGGTCGCGGCGGCGCGGGCGGTACAGGCGCGGCGCTTCTCCGGAACCGACGAAACCCGCGTCAACGCCGATGCCGCGGGGGACGCCCTGCAACGGATCGCGGCGCCCGATGCCGAGGGCCGCCGGCTTCTGGAACGGGCGGCGGACCGGTTCGGACTGACGGCACGCGGCTATCACCGCGTCCTGCGCGTGGCACGCACCATCGCCGATCTCGCCGAGGAGGATGTCGTGCGCTCACACCATCTGGCCGAGGCGCTCAGCTATCGCTTCCCGCCTGCCGCGTGACGGGAACCCGCCCCGCTCCCGCGCGACCGGCCGGGATGCGACCGGCCCGGGATCAGGCCCGGGCGCCGCGGACCCGCAGCCGCTCCTCGACCGCGTCCCAGATCCGGGCGGCGACGTTGATCCCGTCGAACCGCTCCAGTTCCTGGATGCCGGTCGGAGAGGTCACGTTGATCTCGGTCAGCCGGTCGCCGATCACGTCGATGCCGACGAAGACCTGCCCCCGTTCGCGCAGGAGCGGGCCGATCGCGGCGCAGATCTCGCGGTCGCGCGCCGTCAGTTCCGCCGGCACCGCCTTGCCGCCGACATGCAGGTTCGACCGGGTCTCGCCCTGGGCGGGGACGCGGTTGATCGCGCCGACCGGTTCGCCATCGACGAGGATCACCCGCTTGTCCCCCTCGGCCACGGCCGGCAGATAGGCCTGGGCGATCAGCGGCTCGCGGTTCAGGCCGGAAAACAGCTCGTGCAGGCTGGGCAGATTGCGGTCGTCGGGGCGCAGCCGGAACACCCCGGCGCCGCCGTTGCCATAGAGCGGCTTGACGATGATGTCGCCGTGATCGCTCTTGAATTGCCGCAGCGCCGCCAGGTCGCGCGCGATCAGCGTGGGCGGGATCAGGTCGGGGAATTGCAGCACGAGCAGCTTTTCGGGCTGATTGCGCACCCAGAACGGATCGTTCACCACCAGGGTCGAGGCCCGCACCGCATCCAGAAGATGGGTCGTGGTAATGTAGCCCATGTCGAAGGGCGGGTCCTGCCGCAGCCAGATCACATCCATCTGCGACAGGTCGATCTCCTGCTCGGGACCCTTGGCGACATGATTGCCGCGCTCGCGCCGCAGGGTGATGGGCCAGCCCCGGGCGCTCAGCCGACCGTCCCGCCAGGACAGGCGCTCGGGCGTGTAATGGAACGCGGCATGGCCCCGCGCCTGCGCCTCCTCCGCCAGCCGAAAGGTACTGTCGGTATCGATGTTGACCGCCTCGACCGGGTCCATCTGGTAGGCAACGTTCAGCGGCATGGGGGCTCCTTCAAGGCATCGCGCCTCTACATGGCCCAGCCATACGCGCCTGACAACTGCCGGTCGCCGCGGTTCCGCTACAGAAAGGCGTTCGGCAGGATTTCGATCCGCCCCCGGCCGTCCACCAGCGCCACGTCGAAGCGCGCGCCCGTATCCTGGCCCCCTGGCTCGCCGGCCAGGAATTCCCGGGCCGCGGCCTGCAGGCGCGTCACCTGCCGCGCCGAGATCCTGGCCGCTGCCTGCTCATGGGTCCCGCTGGCCTTCACCTCGACGAAGATCACATCGGCGCCCTGCCGGGCCACCAGATCGATCTCGCCGCTGCGTCCGCGCCAGCGGCAATGGTCGATCCTGTGTCCGGCGCGCCGGTAATGATCGGCGACGCTGCGCTCGGCCGCGGCACCGGCGTGATGGGACCGGGCGCCAACCTGCGCCCGCCGCTGCGTTACATGGGCTTCCATCAATCCTCCACCTCGTCGCTGCCGCTGCCGGTCTCCGGGCTGCCGCCACCGGCCCCCCGGTTCCGAACTCCGCTGGCCCGACCGGGATGTCCATCAGCGGGCTGCGCATCGGCCGCGCTTGCACCGGCGCGTCCCGCTGCCGCCTCCGCATCGGTTTCCCCCTGCGCCCGCGCCAAGGCCGCCTGATACACGTCCCGGCGCGGCAGGCGCAGCCGGGCGGCCACCTCCCGCGCGGCATCCTTGACCGACATCCGGCGCAGCGCCTCGTCCAGCGCCGCAGCCATGTCTTCGGCCGATGCCCCGCTGCGGCCCCGGTCGACGACAATCACGATCTCTCCTTTCGGCGGCGCCCCCGCATAGGCAGCGGCAAGTTCGCCCAGGCTGCCGCGTCTGACCTCCTCGAATCGCTTCGTCAGTTCCCGGCAAACAGCCGCCTGTCTCTCTTCGCCCAGAATGGTTGCCAAATCCCTAACCACGCCCGACAGCCGTTTCGCCGTCTCGTAGAACACGAGCGTGGCCGGCACGTCGCGCAATTCGGTCAGCGCCCGGGCGCGTGCCGCGGCGGCCGGCGGCAGGAAACCCGCGAACAGGAACCGGTCGGTCGGCAGGCCGGCCACGCTCAGCGCCGCCAGGACCGCCGAGGCCCCCGGCGCCGCGGTCAGGGGCAGCCCCGCGCGGGCCGCGTCGCGTGCCAGCACGAAGCCCGGATCCGAGATCAGCGGCGTGCCCGCCTCGGAGATGCAGGCGACCGACCGCCCCTCGGCGATCATCGCCAGCAGGCGCGGACGGACCGCCGGCCCGTTATGGTCGTGATAGGCGATCAGCGGACGGTCGTTCAGCGCGATGCCGTGGATCTCCATGAGCTTGCGGGCGGTCCGCGTATCCTCGGCCGCGATCGCGTCGGCCGAGGCCAGGATGTCGAGGGCGCGCAGCGTGATGTCGCGCGCCGAGCCGATCGGCGTGGCCACCAGATAGAGACCCGGCGCCAGCGGCGCGATCCGCGCGGCCCCGCTCACCCGGCCGCACCGGTCGATTTACACTTCACTCTGTGGCGCATAGGGTCCACCCTGCCTTCCGACGGTCCAGTATGGAGATCCGCCGATGTTCGCCGAGCTTAGAGCCGCCCGCAACCCGTTGATCCGCATGGTGGCCGCGGCCGCGCTGGTCCTGCTGGCCGCCTGTGCGCCGACCGCCATGACAGGCACCGTCTCGGGCGGGCAGAGAATCGATCCGTCCAAACCGGTCCCCGTGGCGCTGCTGGTGCCGAAAAGCGCCCCGCAAGGGGGCGCGATCCTGGCCCAGAGCGCCGAGAACGCCGCGCGGCTGGCCATGGCGGATCTGTCCGGCGTGCAGATCGACCTGCGGGTCTACGACACGGCGGGGCAGCCCGCCCGGGCGGCGCAGGTGGCGCGTCAGGCCGTGGAGGAGGGCGCCAGGGTCCTCCTCGGACCCGTCTATTCCCAGACCTCGAACGCCGCCGGAACGGCCGTGGCGGGGCAGCGGGTCAACGTCCTGTCGCTGTCGAACACCACCGCCATCGCCGGCGGGAACGTCTTCGTCCTGGGCAGCACCTTCTCGAACACGGCGCAGCGGCTGGTCGGCTATGCCGACCGGCGCGGTAAGCAGCGTATCTTCGTGATCCACGGCAACGACCCGGCCGAAACCGCGGGGCGCGACGCCATCGTCGCGGCGATCCGCGCCCGGGGCGTGGGCCTTGCCGGCGTGGGCGGGTTCGAGCTCAGCCAGCAGGGCGTCACCGCCACGGTGCCGCGTCTGGCCCAGCAGGCGCGCGATGCCGGCGCCGACGCGGTGTTCTTCACCTCGTCCACCGACGGCGCCCTGCCCTTCCTGGCCGACCTGCTGCCCGAGAACGGCCTGGGCGGCGACGTGGCGCAGTATATCGGCCTGACCCGGCTGGACATCCCGGCCAGCGCGCTGTCGCTGCGCGGGCTTCAGGGGGCCTGGTTCGCCCTGCCCGACCAGAACACCGCCGCCGGGTTCCGCGCCCGCTACCGCGCCGCCTATGGCGCCGATCCCCATCCGATCGTGGCCGCCCCGGCCTATGACGGCATCGCGGCGATCGGCGCGCTGGCCGCCCGCGGCAGCGCCGACGCGCTGACGGCACGCGGCCTGACCCAGGGCCAGGGCTTCGCCGGCGCCTCGGGCGTGTTCCGCCTGCTGCCGGACGGCACGAACGAGCGCGCGCTTGCCGTCGCCCAGATCCAGAACAACCAGGTGACGGTGATTGACCCCGCTCCGAGACGCTTTGGCGGCGCCGGCTTCTGAGCCGGCCCCCTCCGACGACGCACACCGCAACCCCGCCGGCCTGATCGTCCCGCCCGAGCGGCTGTTCGATCGCGACCGGGCGCGTGCGGCGCTTCTGAATGCGATGGAGGCCGCGCCCGACACCGGCGCCCGCCGGCTGGCGCTGGTGGCGGGGCTGCGCCCGCTGCTGGCCGAGGGACGCGCCGCCATCGCCGCGGCCTTCGCCGAACAGCCGCTGGCAGCCAGGGCCACGGTATCGGCCTACAGCTATCTGACCGACGGCGTGGTGACGACGGTCTTCGATCTGGTCTCCCGGCATCTTCACCCCTGCCCCAACCCGACCGAGGGCGAGCGGCTGGCACTGCTGGCCGTCGGCGGCTACGGCCGGGCCGAGATGGCGCCCTTCTCGGACGTGGATCTGCTGTTCCTGACCCCATGGAAGATGACGGCCTGGGCCGAGACGGTGATCGAGAGCACCCTTTACGTCCTGTGGGACCTGCATCTGAAGGTCGGGCATTCCAGCCGCACGGCGAAGGACTGCCTGCGCATCGGGCGCGAGGATCTTTCGGTCCGCACGGCATTGCTGGAACACCGGTTCCTGGCGGGCCACCGCCCCCTCGCCGCCGAGTTGCGCACGCGGCTGCGCAACGACCTGTTCGCGGGCACCGGTCCGGAATTCGTCGAGGCCAAGCTGGCCGAACGGGCCGAGCGGCACCTCAAGCACGGCAATCACCGCTACGTCGTCGAACCGAACGTCAAGGAGGGAAAGGGGGGCCTGCGGGATCTCCAGACCCTGTTCTGGATCGAAAAGTATCTCAGCGGCGTGCGCGATGTGAGCGAGCTGGTGAAACGCGGCGTCTTCACCAAGACCGAGTTCGACGCCTTCGTCGAGGCCGAGAACTTCCTGCTGGCGGTGCGCTGTCACATGCATCTGGCGGCGGGGCGGGCGGTGGATCAGCTAACCTTCGACTTCCAGATCGAGGTGGCCGAGCGGATGGGGTTCGCCGACCGGGGCGGACGGCGCGGGGTCGAGCATTTCATGCAGACCTATTTCCGCCAGGCGACGCGGGTCGGCGAGGCGACGCGGATCTTTCTGGCCGCGCTCGAGGACGAGCATGTCAAGCAGGCGCCCCGCCTGGCCAGCTTCTTCAGGCGCCGGCGCAAGCTGAAGCCCGGCTTCAAGCTGACGAACAACCGGCTGGATCTGGTCGATGAGCAGGAATTCCTGTCCGACAAGCTGAACCTGCTGCGCGTCTTCGAGGAATCGCAGCGCACGGGCTACATGATCCATCCGAACGCGCTGCGGCTGATCACGTCGAATCTGCGCCTGATCGACGACGGGATGCGCCGCTCTCCCGAGGCGGCGGCGATCTTTCTCGACATCCTGCTCAGGCACGGCAATCCCGACCGGGGCCTGCGGCACATGAACGAACTGGGGGTTCTGGCGGCCTATCTGCCGGAATTCGAACCGGTCGTCGCGATGATGCAGTTCAACATGTATCACCACTACACGGTGGACGAACACATCATCCAGTGCATCGGCGAACTGGGGCGGATCGAGCGGCGCGAACTGGCCGAGGACCTGCCGCTGGCGACCTCGATCCTGCGGGACGGCGTCAATCGCAAGGTCCTGTACGCGGCGCTGCTGCTGCACGATATCGGCAAGGGCCGGTCCGAGGACCACTCGGTCCTCGGCGCCCGGATCGCCCGTCGGGTCTGCCCGCGCCTGGGACTGAAACCCGCCGATTGCGATACGGTGGAATGGCTGGTCCGCTATCATCTGCTCATGTCGGACATGGCGCAGAAGCGCGACCTGGCCGATCCCCGGACGGTCCGCGACTTTGCCAAGGCCGTGCGCACGAAGAAGCGGCTGGATCTGCTGACCGTGCTGACCGTCTGCGATATTCGCGGCGTGGGTCCCGGCACCTGGAACAACTGGAAGGCACAGCTTCTGCGCGCACTCTATTCCGAGACGGCGCGGGCGCTGGAGACCGGGCTTGAGGATCTGAACCGCGGCTCGCGCGAAGCCGAGGCCAAGCGGATGCTGCGCGAGGCGCTGCCCGATTGGGACCGCAAGGCGTTGCGCGACGAGACGCAGCGCCATTATGGCCCCTATTGGCAGGGCCTGCCCACCAGCGCGCATGTGGTCTTCGCCCGGCTGCTGAACGGGATCGGCGATGGCGATATCCGCATCGACCTGATGCCGGATGTCGAACGCGATGCCACCCGCGCCTGTTTCGCGATGGTCGACCATCCGGGCATATTCTCGCGCCTTGCCGGCGCGCTGGCGCTGGTCGGGGCCAATGTCGTGGATGCCCGGACCTATACCTCGAAGGACGGCTATGCGACCGCGGTGTTCTGGGTTCAGGATGCCGACGGCCACCCGTTCGAGGAATCGCGCCTGCCGCGCCTGACCGGCATGATCCACAAGACCCTGTTCGGCGAGGTGGTGGCGCGCGACGCGCTGGAGCCGCGCGACAAGATCAAGAAGCGCGAGCGCGGCTTCCGCGTCCCGACCTCGATCGCCTTCGACAACGAGGGATCGGAGATCTATACCATCATCGAGGTCGATACCCGCGACCGTCCGGGGCTGCTCTACGATCTGACCCGCACCCTGGCGGCGGCCCATATCTCGATCGCGTCGGCCGTCATCGTGACCTACGGGGCGCAGGTGGTCGACACCTTCTATGTCAAGGACATGTTCGGCTTGAAGATCCACGCCCAGTCGAAGCGCCAGGCGCTGGAACGCAAGCTGCGCGAAGCGATCGCCAAAGGGGCGGAAAGGGCACATAGCTGATGGCCCCGATCCGCCTGATGTCCGGCTTCCTGACCGTGGGGGTCTGGACGCTTCTCAGCCGCGTGCTGGGCTTTGCGCGCGACATCCTCATCGCGGCGACGCTCGGCGCCGGGCCGGTGGCCGAGGCGTTTCTCGTGGCCTTCGCCCTGCCGAACATGTTCCGCCGGTTCTTCGCCGAGGGCGCGTTCAACATGGCCTTCGTGCCCATGTTCTCGAAAAAGCTGGAAGCCGGCGACGATGCCGAAGGGTTCGCGCGCGACGCCTTCGCCGCGATGTGCGTAATCCTGACGGGCTTTACCATCCTCGGGATCCTGGCAATGCCGCTTCTGGTCAGGGCGATGGCCAGCGGATTTCTGGGGGACGAGCGGTTCCCCCTGGCCGTGGAATACGGGCGCATCGCGTTTCCCTACATCCTGTTCATCTCGCTGGCGGCCCTGCTGTCGGGCGTCCTGAACTCGGCCGGGCGGTTCCTGGCTGCCGCGGCGGCGCCGGTGCTTCTGAACATCGTGTTCATCACCGGCATCGGCATCGGCTGGCTGACGGGCCGCCCCGCGACCGAGATGCTGGGCCTGGGCCTGGACCGGGCGCTTGAGCTGCATATGGGCGATGCGCTGGCGATCTCGGTGCCCTTTGCGGGTCTGGTCCAGCTTGCGCTGGTCTGGTGGGCCGCGGCGCGGGCGGGGTTCCGTGTGGGGCTGCGCCGGCCCCGGCTGACGCCGGAACTCAAGCGCCTGGCGATCATCGCCGGGCCCGCCGCGCTGGCCGGCGGCGTGGTGCAGGTCAACCTGCTGATCGGGCGGCAGGTGGCGAGCTTCTTCGACGGCGCCATCGCCTGGCTGAACTATGCCGACCGGCTGTATCAGCTTCCCCTCGGGGTCGTCGGCATCGCCATCGGCGTCGTGCTGCTGCCGGAACTGTCGCGCCGCCTGCGGGCCGAGGACCATGCCGGCGGCCGCCACGCCTATAACCGCGCGGCCGAGATGGCGCTGATCCTGACCGTGCCGTCGGCCGCGGCGTTCCTGGCGATACCGGGGCCGCTGGTATCGGTCCTGTTCGAGCGCGGCGCCTTCGACGCCGCCGATACCCGCGCCACGGCGCTGGCGCTGGCGGTCTATGGGCTGGGTCTTCCGGCCTTTGTCCTTCAGAAGGTGCTGCAGCCGCTATACTTCGCGCGCGAGGATACCCGCACCCCGTTCCGCTTCGCCCTGGTCTCGATGGTGGTGAATGCCGCGTTGGCGATCGGGCTGGCGCCGGTGGCGGGGTTCCTGTCGGCGGCCATCGGCACCACGCTGGCGGGCTGGGCGATGGTGCTGCTGCTGTCGCGGGGGACCCGGCGGATGGGCGATGCCGCCACGGCCGATGCCCGGCTGCGCCGCCGCCTGCCCCGGATCCTGCTGGCGGCGGGGGCGATGGCGCTGGTCCTGCGCCTGGCGGCGCTGTGGCTGGCCCCGGCCCTGGCCGATGACGGCTGGCGGTTCCTGGCCCTGGCCGGCCTGGTCGTGCTGGGGGCGGCCAGCTATTTCGGGATCGGCGGCCTGATCGGCGCCTTCGCGCTGTCCGACATCCGCGGATCGGTCCGGCGCAAGCGGACCGCCTAGCGCTGCCGCAGCAGCGCCCGCGCGCGGCTCCATCCGCCGGGGCTGACGACGAAGGACATCGCGAATCCCGTCGCGAATCCCGCCAGATCGGCCACCCACTGGCTCGATCCGCCGAAGAGCATGCCGAAGACAAGCTGGATCCCCAGAAGGAAGCCGATCAGCTGAAACGCCTTCAGCCGGCTTTCGCCCGCATGCCCCAGGCCGGTCCACAGGACGAAGGTATAGGCGCCGATCAGGCCGTAGACGGCCGGAAAGCCGCCGTAAAGAGCCGTCGGATCGTCGAGCAGAAATGTATAGGCAAGCGCCGCCACGATGGCCGAGCCGAAAAACACCGCCAGGAACGCTGCGGGGCGGAACAGTTCGGCGACCATCTTGCCCAGGGCCAGCAGGAAGACGACGGCGAACAACATCTGACTGAACCCGCCATGGAAGAACGGATAGGTCACCAGCCGCGCCAGTTCCGCCGGCGGCCAGCGGTTCAGTTCGGCCATCCGCTCGAACAGGGGCGGCGAGAAGGCGAAGCGGTTCAGCGCCCCGATCCGCCAGCCGACGGCATCCGCGCCGCCGGCCAGGCCCCGCGCGCCAAGCTGGAAGGCCAGTTCCGGAAGCACCATCGCCGCCGCCAGCATCAGCACGACGGGGGGCAGCGGGTTGAATGGCGGGGCCGAGTGGTCCGAGATCATCCTGTGGGTTCCTTGACGCTCCATCCGGGCATGGGTAAGCGAGCCGGGCATCGATTTCCAGACGGAGCGGCCACATGGCGCAGGCGTCCTTCTCCCCTCGCGTGTTCTCGGGCATCCAGCCCTCGGGCCGGCTGACCCTCGGCAATTATCTGGGCGCGATGAAGCGCTTTGCCCAGATGCAGGATGCGGGGGCGTGGCAGACGATCTTCTGCATGGTCGATCTGCACGCCATCACCACCTGGCAGGACCCGGCCGAGCTGCGGCGCAATACCCGCGAATTGTGCGCGGGGATGATCGCCTCGGGCGTGGATCCCGAAAGGTCGATCCTGTTCAACCAGAGCCAGGTGCCCGAACACGCCCAGCTTGCCTGGATCTTCAACTGCGTCGCGCGCATGGGCTGGATGGGCCGCATGACCCAGTGGAAGGACAAGGCGGGCAAGAATGCCGAGAACGCGTCGCTCGGCCTCTTCGCCTATCCCGCGCTGATGGCGGCGGATATCCTGGTCTATCACGCCACGCATGTCCCGGTGGGCGAGGACCAGAAGCAGCATCTGGAGCTGGCGCGCGACATCGCCGCCAAGTTCAACCACGATTACGGGGTCGAGTTCTTTCCCCAGACCGAGCCGGTGATCGAGGGCGCGGCGACCCGGGTGATGAGCCTGCGCGACGGATCGAAGAAGATGTCCAAATCCGATCCCTCAGACATGAGCCGGATCAACATGACCGACGATGCCGACGCCATCGCGCAGAAGATCCGCAAGGCGCGGACCGACCCGGAACCGCTGCCGGAAAGCGCGGCCGGTCTGGCCGACCGCCCCGAGGCGCGCAACCTGGTCAACATCTACGCCGCCCTGTCCGACCAGAACGTCGATGCGGTGATGGCCGAACTCGCGGGCATGCAGTTCGGCACGTTCAAGCCCCGGCTCGCCGATCTGGCGGTCGAGAAGCTGGCGCCGATCACCGCCGAGATGAGCCGCCTGATGGAGGCGCCCGACGAGATCGACGCCATCCTGGCCCGGGGCGCGGAGCGGGCGCGCGAGATCGCGACCCCCGTTCTGCGCCGCACCTACGAGATCGTCGGGCTGGTCGGCGCCTGACCCGGGCGCACAGCGTCTCTGCGCCCGCGCCGGATTTCGCGGTGCGGCGGCTGTCGCTATCCTGCGGCCGAGTGTCCCCAGCCCGGAGCCCGCGATGACCAGCCTGCTGCCCCCCGGCACCCGCATCGGCCATGTCCATCTGAAAGTGGCCGATCTCGACCGCGCCATCGCCTTCTATTCCGGGGTGCTGGGCTTCGAGCTTCAACAGACCTTCGGACGCGGCGCGGCCTTTCTGTCGGCCGGCGGCTATCATCACCATATCGGGCTGAATACCTGGGACAGCGCCGGCGGCACCCCGCCGCCCCCGGGGCATACGGGCCTGTATCACAGCGCATTCCTGTTTCCCGACCGCGCAAGCCTGGCCGCGGCGGTTCGGCGGGTGCTGGATGCGGGCATCGCTCTGACCGGGGCCGCCGATCACGGCGTGAGCGAGGCCGTCTATCTGAACGATCCGGATGGCAACGGCGTCGAACTCTACCGCGACCGCCCCGAGGACGAATGGCCCCGGGCCGCCGATGGCAGCCTGGCGATGGTGAACGCACCGCTGGACATCCCCGCGCTTCTTGCCGAGGCGGACTGACCCGCCCGTTGCGCCCGGCCGTCTTTGCGGCTTTGATCGCCGCGGCAAGATCGCGAGGCAGACGGATGAAACGGGGCGCAGGGCGGCAGGTCGCGGGCTGGATGATGTTCGACTGGGCCAGCCAGCCCTTCGCCACGCTGCTTCTGACCTTCGTCTTCGCGCCGTATTTTGCCACCGTCGTGGGCGATCCGGTGCGGGCGCAGGCCCTGTGGGGCTGGGCGCTGACCCTGTCGGGCCTGGCCATCGCGCTACTTGCGCCGGTTCTGGGCGCGGTCGCGGACGGCACCGGGCGGCGCATGCCGTGGATCGCGGCCTTCTCGCTGCTCTACATGGTCGGGGCTGCGGGGCTGTGGTGGGCGGCGCCGGGTGCGGTGGACCGCGTGCCATGGATCCTCGCCTCCTTCGCCATCGGACTGATCGGCATGGAATTCGCCACGATCTTCACCAACGCCATGCTGCCCGATCTGGGGCCGCGCCATGCCCTGGGGCGGATCTCGGGCACGGGCTGGGCGGTGGGATATGTGGGCGGGGTGCTGTCCCTGGCCCTGGTCATGCTGTTTCTGGCCGAGAACGAGGCCGGCCGCACGTTTCTGGGCCGGCCGCCGGCGCTCGGCCTCGATCCGGCGACGCGCGAAGGCACGCGCGCAGTGGGCCCGCTGACCGCGCTCTGGTACGGCATCTTCATGATCCCCTTCTTCATGTGGGTGCGCGACCGGGCGCCCCGGCAGCGCCGCCTGCGGCCGGGCCCTGCGCTGCGGGGGCTTGCGGCGACCCTGCGGCGCCTGCCGGCCGCGCGTTCGCTGACAGCGTTCCTCGGCGCGTCGATGCTGTATCGCGACGCGCTGAACGGCATGTACACGTTCGGCGGCATCTATGCCCTGGGCGTGCTGGGCTGGTCGGTCGTCGATATCGGCATCTTCGGCATCGCGGCCGCGGTCACGGGCGCCATCTTCGCCTGGATCGGCGGGCGGGCCGATAGCAGGTTCGGACCGCGCCCGGTGATCCTGACATGCATTCTGGTGCTTCTGGGAACGTCGGTCCTGATCGTCACCCTGACGCGCGAGGCGATCCTGGGCCTTCCCGTGCCGCCGGGATCCGCCCTGCCGGACGTCGCCTTTTACATCGCGGGCGGCCTGATCGGCGCGGCGGGCGGGGCGCTGCAATCGGCCTCGCGCACCATGCTGGTCCGCCAGGCCGATCCCGATCGCATGACCGAGGCGTTCGGCCTCTATGCGCTGTCGGGCAAGGCCACGGCCTTTCTCGCGCCCGCCGCCATCGCCATCGCGACCGAGCTGACCGGCAGCCAGCGCGCCGGCATCGCCCCGCTCATCGCGCTTTTCGGATTGGGGCTGGTGCTGCTAGTGTGGGTCAAACCCGACGGAGATCGAGCAGCCAGCCCATGCCCTTCCGCCCCTTCCTGTGTCTAGGTTTCGTCGCCGCGCTTGCGGCCTGCGGGACCGTCGCCGCCCCGCCCCAACAATCCGCCGCCGACGTCGCCGTGTCGCGCGGCGCGATAGCCAAGGAATTGTTCGGCACCCAGAACGTCGCCTCTGCCCAGTCCGCCGCCCCGATCGGCAGCTACTCCAAGGGCTGCCTTGCCGGCGGCGTGCAACTGCCCGAGACGGGGCCCGGCTGGCAGGCCATGCGCCTGAGCCGGAACCGCAACTGGGGGCATCCGGCGCTGCTGGCCTATCTGGACCGCCTGTCGCAAAAGGCGGCGCGGATCCCGGGATATGACGGCATCTATGTCGGCGACATGAGCCAGCCGCGCGGCGGCCCGATGCTGACCGGCCATGCCAGTCACCAGACCGGTCTGGACGCGGATATCTGGCTGCGCCCCGGCCCCATGAACCTGACCCGGGATGCGCGGGAGGCGCTCGGCGCCACCTCCTATCAGCGGGCCAAGGGCGCCTATGTCGCCTCGAACTGGGGCCCGGCGCAGCACGCCCTGATCAAGGCGGCGGCGCAGGATCCGGCCGTGGCGCGGATTTTCCTGTTCGCCGGCGGCAAGACGCAGCTCTGCCGGGACGAGACCGGAGATCGCGGCTGGCTGCGCAAGGTCCGGCCCTGGTGGGGCCATGACGACCACATCCATGTGCGGCTGTCCTGCCCCCCCGGCGCCGCCGGTTGCGTCGATCAGGACCCGCCGCCGCCCGGCGACGGCTGCGACGAGGCGCAGGGCTGGGTGAACAACATCCTGAACCCGCCGCCCCCGGCCCCGGACGCGCCGAAACGGGCGCCCAAGCGCGACCTGACCCTGGCCGACCTGCCCGCACAATGCGCCTCCGTCCTGTCCCGGCGCTAGGCGCGGCCGCCCTGGCCGCCCTGCTTGCCACGGCCCCCTGGCCCGGCACGCGGACCGGCCATGCGGTCGAGGCGACGGCCTATGCCCGCTTTGTCTGGCGCATGTCCGACGATCGCTTCGGCGGCTTTTCGGGGATCGAACTCTCGGCCGATGGCAGCCGTTTCATGGCGATCTCGGACCATGGCTGGCTGATCGAGGGGCGGCTGCTGCGCAGGAACGGCAGGATCGCGGCGGTCGAGGCCGGGCCGATCCGGCCGCTTCTGAGCCATCGCGGCACCCGCGCCTGGGGCGGCGAACGCGACGCGGAAGGGCTGGCCGTCGCGCCCGACGGGTCCTTTGCCGTGTCGTATGAGGGGGAAAGGGCGCGGCTGTGGTCCTACCGCGATGCCGAGACGGCGGCGGTCGAACTGCCGCGCCCGCCCGCATTCGACAAGCTGCAATTCAACTCGTCGCTCGAAGCGCTGGCCATGGGACCGGACGGCGCGCTCTACACCCTGCCCGAGCGTTCGGGGCAGTTGCAGGCCCCCTTTCCCGTCTTCCGCTACAGAAACGGCGCGTGGAGCGTCCCCTTCCGCATCCCGCGGCGCGGCGAGCATCTGCCGGTCGGCGCCGATTTCGACCCCGACGGCCGGCTCTACCTGCTGGAGCGGCAATTCGCGGGGCTCTTCGGCTTCTCCAGCCGCGTCCGGCGCTTCACCCTGGGGGCCGAGGGCATCCTGCGGGAAGAGACGCTGCTGGAAACGCCCCTGGGCCGGCACGACAACCTGGAGGGATTGTCGGTCTGGCGGGACGAGGGCGGGCGGCTGCGGCTGACGATGATCAGCGACGACAATTACCGCTGGTTCCAGACGACCGAACTGGTGGAATACACGGTGCCCGACTGACTGGACAGCGCGGCGCGCCGGGTGTAGAGGCCGGCCTGCCCCGGCGCCGGGGCCAAGTCTCCGACCACCTTGTCAAAACGGACGCTCGACATGACCCGCCTGCTTCCCGGCATTCTTGCCATGGCCGCCATCGTGCTGGCCTCGAACATCCTGGTGCAGTTCCTGTTCGGCCAGTGGCTGACCTGGGGCGCCTTCACCTATCCGTTCGCCTTCCTCGTGACCGACCTGATGAACCGCCTGTACGGCCCGCGCGCGGCGCGGCAGGTCGTCGGTGTGGGCTTCCTCGTCGGCGTGGCCAGTTCGCTGGTCGGCACGCAGATCACCGGCGAATTCGGCCCGCTCGTGACCTGGCGCATCGCCCTGGGATCGGGCACGGCTTTCCTGATCGCGCAGCTGACGGACATCGCGGTGTTTCACCGGCTGAAGGGCGGCGCCTGGTGGCGCGCGCCCCTCGTCTCGAGCATCGTCGGCTCGGCGCTCGACACCGCCATCTTCTTCTCGGTCGCGTTCAGCGCCGCGCTCGTGTTCCTGGAACCCGGCAACGACGTGAGCTGGGCGACCGAGCCGCTGCCGCTTCTGGGCTTGGGTCCGGTCGTGCCGCTCTGGGTTTCGCTGGCGACCGCAGACTGGATCGTGAAGCTGTCGCTGGCGGCTGTGGCACTGGTGCCCTTCCGCCTCATCGTCAAGCAGCTCCACCCACGGGTAGCGTAAAAGGGTTTGACAGCTACAAGATCCGTGCCACCTTTCCTGCATCGGCAATCCAGAGAAAGGAGGTGGTCCAGTGTCTAGAGTGATATTGGAAGATGAGGTCGGAACAGTCGGGGGGGCCGACATCTAGGGGCAGCCCCCTGGGTGGAACATTCCCGATTGGGCCCAGGCTCTAACTGGCCCATCTCCGTAGATCTCGAAGGGCCGCCGATATCCGGCGGCCCTTTCCGTTGGCGCCGCCCGAATCCGGGACGGAGCCAAACGGCGGCCCGGCGCGTTGGGGGCAGATGTTCAAGTCCGGCCTCTCTTCGTGATCGCGCTCGCCTCGCTCCCGCTCGCCTGGGTGATCGTCATCTTCCTCGCCGCCGCCGCCGCCATCGCCGTGGCGGGGGTAAAGCTGTCATGGGTGGCCGACGAGCTGGCCGACCGCACCGGCATGGGCGAGGTCATCGCCGGCGCGCTGTTCGTCGGCGCCGCGACATCGCTGCCGGGGGCGATCACCTCGATCTCGACGGCGGCACAGAACGCGCCCGAACTGGCGATCGGCAATGCGCTCGGCGGGCTGACGGCGCAGACGGCGTTCATCGCCATCGCCGACCTGGCCTATCGGCGGGCCAATCTGGAACATGCCGCCGCCAGCGTGACCGGCATGGCCCAGGGCGTGCTGCTGGTCGTGCTTCTCGCGATCCCGCTTCTGGCCGCGTCCGAGCCCTCCTTTACCTTCTGGGGAATTCACCCGGCCTCGCTGGCCATTCCGGTCGTCTATGCCTTCGGCCTGCGCCTGCTCTCGCGCATCCAGGACAACCCGATGTGGGAGCCGGTCGAAACGTCCGACACGGCCGAAGAGCTGTCCGAGCCGGATATGAGCGACGACAGATCCAGCACCCGCAGCCTGTGGCTGTGGTTCGCGCTCAGCGCCGGCGTGACGGCGGTGGCAGGCTATGTGATCGGCGAGGCGAGCATAGCGCTGGTCGAGATCACCGGCATGTCGCAGACGGCCGTGGGCACCCTCTTCGCGGCCGTGGCGAATTCGCTGCCCGAACTGGTCACCGCCGTCGCCGCCGTGCGCATCGGGGCGGTCAGTCTGGCCATGGGCGACGTGATCGGCGGCAATGCGTTCGAGGTGATGTTCCTCAGCGCGGCCGACCTTGTCTATGACGGCTCGATCTACGATGCGATGACCCCCGGCGACCGGTCGACCGCCCTGATCGCGTTGATCATGTCCGGGGTCCTGCTGCTCGGGATGCTGCGGCGCGAACGTGCGGGCCCGGCCGGCATCGGCTTCGAAAGCGTGCTGGTCCTGCTGCTCTACGGGCTGTCGGCCGTGCTGGTGGTGACCTGACCGCTGTTGCGCTGTCCGCCCGGGCGGCCATAGTCGCCGCGACCGAACGAAACGGAGGCACCGGATGCTGCGGATCGGCGACGCCGTCGTCATCGAGGATTGGGAGATCACCGAGCAGTTCGTCCAGTCGGGCGGGCCCGGCGGGCAGAACGTCAACAAGGTCGCCACGGCCGTCGAACTGCGGTTCGAGGCCGAGAGGTCGCCGAACCTGCCCCGGGCCGTCAAGACCCGGCTGAAACGTCTGGCCGGGCGCCGCTGGACCAAGGAGGGGGCGCTGGTGCTCCAGGTATCCGAGACGCGCAGCCAGGCCCGCAACCGCGAGATCGCGCGTCAGCGCCTGGCCGAGCTGATCGGCCGGGCTCTCGAGACGCCGCGGCGGCGGGTGCCGACCCGGCCGACACGGGCATCGCAGCGGCGCCGCGTGGACGAAAAGCGCAAGCGCGGCGACCTGAAGGCGGCCCGCGGCCCCGTCGACCCCGACGCCTGATCAGGCCGCGCGCACGGCCGGCCCGTCGCCCATGGCCTGTTTCCACAGGTTCCGCTTGCCGGCGAACATCACGCGCTCGACCTCGGCGCCGGCCTGATCGAGCAGAAAGCGCAGGCTGGCGCGATACTTCTCCAGCCGGTCGGCATCGGCATCCGGCTCGCAGCTTCGGAACAGCCGCCAGGAAAGTTGCATCTTCTCGATCACGGCCAGCATCGGCGCGTCGTGCAGCCCGTCCAGCGCCTTGTCATAGGCATGGGTGTCCAGGATCGCCGCCGCCCGCGCATCGGCAGCGTAATAGGTCATGTTCCAGCGGGCATAGGGGGTCGTTCCGATCCCGATCAGGAAATCCGACAGCTCGCCCGGGCGGCAGGCGGTGCGGCAGATCGGCACCGCGATGATCGGCGCGCCCGCCATCGCCAGTATCTCGGCATTCGCGCAGGTCAGCCGCTCGGCATGGCGGGCGGCGGCGACCTCGAGCGGCGACAGCGCCGGTTCGGCGGGAACCGGCGGCACCGGCGTCCGCGAACGGCCACGCGCGGACAGGACGGAACGGAACATCTGGCAACTTCTCCCGGCTGTTGCTTCTGCCGCCGATCTGGCCGACCAATCGTGGCGCCGCAGAGGCAGGACTGGGCCGGGTGCGGCATATTTGCTGGGTGATTGCGGGGCGCGGAACGCCGACGCTCCGGCCATGCGGAGAAAGGGCAGGATTGACCATGTCGGAGACCGCTTCCGAAGCCGAGGGGACGGCCGCCCGGCGCGCGCGGCTGATGGGCCCGCACCTGCCCACTTTCTACGATCCTCCCCTGCATATCGTCCGGGGCGAAGGAGTATGGCTGTGGGACAGGTCGGGCCGCCGCTATCTGGACTGCTACAACAACGTGCCTCATGTCGGTCATTGCCATCCGCATGTGGTGCAGGCCATCGCCGGACAGGCCGCGGCCCTGAACACCCATACGAGGTATCTTCATGACGGGATCCTCGATTATCTCGACAGGCTGACGGCCACCTTCGATCACGGGCTGAGCCAGACGGTGATGGTCTGCACCGGGTCCGAGGCCAACGACGTGGCGATCCGCATGGCCGAGGCCGCGACCGGCAGGACCGGCCTGATCGCGACCGACAATACCTATCACGGGAACACCAAGGCGGTGTCGCAGCTTTCGACGCGGCGCCCGCCCATCGGCGGCTATCCCGGCCATGTGCGGCTGGTCCCCGCGCCGGACAGCCTGCACCCGGTGGGGGGCGATGCCGCAGCCCAGGCGCAGGCCTTCGCCGATGCGGTGCGCGCAGCCATCGCCGACCTCGACGCCGCCGGATACGGGCTTGCCGGGTTCGTGTTCTGTCCGATCCTGGCGAATGAGGGCCTGCCGATGCTGCCGCCGGGATTCCTGCAACCGGCCGTCGCGGCGGTGCGGGCCGCGGGCGGGCTGGTCGTGGCCGACGAGGTACAGCCGGGCTTCGGCCGCACCGGCCGCTGGTGGGGTCACGAAGGGGCGGGCGTCGTGCCCGACATCGTGACCCTGGGCAAGCCGATGGCCAACGGCCACCCGGTCGCGGCGACCGTCACCCGGCCCGAGATCATGGCCGCCTTCCGCACGTCCTTCGGGTATTTCAACACGTTCGGGGGCAATCCGGTATCGGCTGCCGCCGCATCCGCCGTGCTCGACGTGATCGCGGCCGAGGACCTGATCGCGCATGCCGGCCAGACCGGCGCCTATGCGCTGGAATGCCTTCGCGCGCTGGATCACCCCCTGATCGCCGAGGCGCGCGGCACCGGGCTGTTCCTGGGGCTGGCGCTGGAGCGCGACGGCACCCCGGCCACGGATGCCGCCGCCGCCCTGGTCGAGGCGATGAAGGAGCGGGGCGTCCTCATCGGGCGGATCGGCCGCGCCGGCAACGTCCTGAAGCTGCGCCCGCCCATGCCGATCTCGCGGTCCCAGATCGACATGGCCGTGGGGACGCTGGAACAGGCATTGGCCGAGTTGCCCGAATGACCGATCCCGTTCTTGCCGCCGCGCAGGCCTGGGGCGAACCGGCCGCCCCGCCCCGTCTGCTGGCCCGGCGTGAAAACGCCGTCTACGAGCTGCGCCTGCGCGACGGGCGGCGCGGTGCGCTGCGGTTGCACCGCCCCGGCTACCAGAGCGACGCGGCGATCCGGTCCGAGCTGTGGCTGGCCCGGACTCTGGCCGAAAGCGGATTTCCCTGCCCCGCCCCCATCCCGGCGGCGGGGGGCGGGCTGCTGATGGCCGCCCCGGATCCGTCGGGGCCCCGGGCCTCGCTTGTGACATGGATCGATGGCCGCCCCCTGTCCGCGGCACCGCACGACGGCCCCGCCGCGGACCGCCAGCTGCACCTGTTGGGCCGGCGGGTCGCCCGCCTGCACCGGCAGGCCGGCGCCTTGACCCTGCCGCAGGATTTCCACCGCCCGGACTGGTCGCGCGCGGGTCTGGTCGGAGACGCGCCGCTATGGGGGCGGTTCTGGGACAGCCCCGCCCTGACCGCGGCCGACCGGCGGCTGCTGCTGGAAACGCGCGACAGGCTGCGGCGCTGGCTCGATGCCGCCTCCGCCCCGCGCGGTCTGATCCATGGCGACCTGCTTCCGGACAATGTGCTCGATGGGCCGGACGGGCTGCATCTGATCGATTTCGACGATTGCGGCTTCGGCTATCTGCCCTATGACCTGGGCACCGCCCTTGTCAGCCATGCGGGCGGCGCGGACCTGCCCCGACGGGCAGGGGCGCTGCTGGCGGGCTATGCCGCCGGGGGCGGCACCCCGCCCGACGACATCGCGCCCTGGATCCTCCTGCGCGCACTGGCATCCTGCGGCTGGATCGGCACGCGCGCCGATGCCGCCGATCCGCGGCTGGCCGCCTATGCGGCGCGCGCGGTCCGGCTGGCGGGCGAGTGGCTGGCGGCTGGCGGCGCCCGGATCTAGCGCGGCCGGGCCGCCGTCGTCGCGGGACCCGGGGGCGGAACCGCGGCGGGACGCGCCTGCCGCGAGACCTGCACCGCCAGGATGCCGGCCATGATCACCGCCACCCCCACAAGATCAAGCGTGCCGAGCCGTTCACCCAGAAGCAGCGCCGCGATGGCCACGCCCAGGAACGGGTTGAGGAAATGGAAGGTCGCGGCGCGGGTGGCGCCGATCCGGCCCACGAGCTGGAACCAGACGAAGGTCGCGGCCAGGCCGGGAACCAGCGTCGTGTAGAGAAAGGCCAGGACCAGACGCGGCGACCAGCGGATCTGCCAGCTTTCCAGCACCACCGCCGCCACGGCCAGAATTGCGCTGCCCACCAGCATCTGCAACCCGACGATCATCAGCACGTTGCCGCCCGACGAGGCGCCGCGCACCGCCAGCGTGGCAAAGGTCAGCGCCACCACGGCCACGGCGCACAGAAACAGGCCGAACGCATCGACGCCGCCCGACAGGCGTGCGCCCATGATGATCGCGACGCCGGCAAGCCCGGCCACCAGACCGGCAGCGCCCAGAACGCCGATCCGCTCGCCGAAGAAGATCAGACCCGCCAGCGCCACCAGCAGCGGCATGGTCGATGCGACGATGGCCGCGACGCTTGCCTCGACCGTCTGCATCGCCACGAAGTTCAGCCCCAGATACAGCGCGTTCTGGCACAGACCGAAGACCAGCGTCGCCCGCCATTGCGGCCGGGTCAGCCGCCAGGACTGGCCGAGCGCCCGGGCGATGGCCACGCCGGCCAGCCCCGAGACCAGAAACCGCAGCGACAGGGCGGTCAGCGGCGGCGCATCGGCGACGATCATCCGGGCCGAGGTGAAGGCCGAGGACCACATCAGCGCAAAGGCCAGGCCCATCGCGATCGCGCGCAGATCCATTGCTTCCCCCTGTTCCGGCCGCCGTCCCGTCCCCGGGCAACCGCCCGGGCAGGTCAGCCCGATTTGCGGCAAAAGGAAAGGGCCGCCCCCCGGGACGGCCCCTAAACCCGTGCTTGCGCCAGGGCAAGCGTCGGGGCAGGCGTCAGCCGTTCACGCTGTCCTTCAGCGCCTTGGCGATGGTCATCTTGACGACCTTGTCGGCCTCTTTCTTGATCTGCTCGCCGGTGGCGGGATTGCGGACCATCCGCTCGGGCCGCTCGCGGCAATAAATCTTTCCGACGCCCGGCAGCGTCACGGCGCCGCCCTGCGACACCTCCTTGGTGATGACGTCGGTGATCGCATCCAGAGCCGCGGTCGCGGTCTTCTTGTCCGACCCCATCTCTTCGGCCAGGGCCGCGACGAGCTGCGTCTTGGTCATCGGTTTCGCCATGTTCAGTGTCTCCTCGATCTGCCCGTCATTGGGGTCATTGGCGGCATCTAACGGCATATATGGACGCGACACAACAATTTGTGTCAGCAAAATAAGGGCAGGCTACCCCGCCCGCGCATCTGCCCGCCTAGAGAAACGCCGTCTCCTCGAACGAGCGCAGCTTGCGCGAATGGATGCGTTCCAGCGGCATGTCGCGCAGCGTCTCCATCGCCTTGACCCCGATCAGCAGGTGCCGCGCCACCTGCGTGCGGTAGAAATCCGAGGCCATGCCGGGCAATTTCAGCTCTCCGTGCAAGGGTTTATCCGACACGCAGAGCAGCGTGCCATAGGGCACGCGGAACCGGAAACCGTTGGCGGCGATGGTCGCGCTTTCCATGTCCAGCGCGATGGCCCGCGACTGGCTCAACCGCTGGACCGGTCCCGACTGGTCGCGCAGCTCCCAGTTGCGGTTGTCGATCGTGGCCACCGTGCCGGTGCGCATGATCCGCTTCAGCTCGTACCCTTCCAGCTCGGTCACATGCTCCACCGCATCCTCGAGCGCGACCTGAATCTCGGCCAGCGCGGGAATCGGCACCCAGACCGGCAGATCGTCGTCCAGCACGTGATCCTCGCGCAGATAGGCATGGGCCAGCACGAAATCGCCCAGCCTCTGGCTGTTGCGCAGGCCGGCGCAATGCCCGACCATCAGCCAGGCATGGGGGCGCAGCACCGCGATGTGGTCGGTCGCCGTCTTCGCGTTCGACGGCCCCACCCCGATATTGACCAGCGTGATCCCGGCGCTCCCCTCGCGCTTGAGGTGATAGCTGGGCATCTGCGGCATCTTGCCCGGCAGCGGCAGGATCTGCTCGGCGCCGGTGATCTCGGCATTGCCCGGCCCGACAAAGGAGGTGTAGCCGGAATTGGGATCGGCGAGCACCGACCGGGCATACAGCTCGAACTCCTCGACATAGAACTGGTAGTTCGTGAACAGGACATGGTTCTGGAAATGCTCGGCGGCGGTGGCGGTATAATGGGACAGCCGCGCCAGGGAATAGTCGATCCGCTGCGCCGTGAACGGGGCCAGCGCATGTGCCCCGTCGGGATGGACGAAGCCGAAGCCGTTGACGATGTCGTCATGGGTGGTGCTCAGGTCCGGCACGTCGAAGACATCGCGCAACGGAAAGTCCAGAACCCCCTCCTGCGGCACGGTCACGCTGGCATCGCCCGCCACGGCGAAATGCACGGGCATGGGGGTGCGCGACGCGCCGATCGTCACGGGAACCCCGTGATTGTCGATCAGAAGCCCGATCTGCTGGCGCAGGTAGAAGGCGAACAGATCGGGACGGGTGATGGTGGTGGAATAGGTGCCCGGCACCGCCACATGCCCGAAGGACAGGCGGCTGTCGGCGGTGGCATAGCTGGTGGTGGTGATGCGGATCTCGGGGTAATAGGCGCGGAACCGGGCGGCGGGGCGGCCGCCGCTCACCGTTTCCGAGAACTTCTGGCAGAGAAAGCCCGTCGCCGTCTCGTATAGCTCGCGCAGCCGCGCGACCGCCGCGGCGGGGTCGCGGAACGCCTCGGGTTCGGGAACGGGCGGTGTGACGACGGGAAGGTTCGGATCGGCGGCGTTCATCGGGTCTCCAGCAGGTCGGTCAATTCGAAGCGGGTGACGTCCACCAGACCCAGATCCGAGATCCGCAATTCGGGGATCACCACCAGCGCCAGCAGCGAATGCTGCATGTAGGCGTTGTTCAGGGTGCAGCCGCATTCGGCCATGGCCGCGACCATGCGGTCGGCGTCGGCCGCGACCTCGGGCGCGGGCCGGTCGGACATCAGCCCGGCGATCGGCAGTTCCACCAGCGCGGTTTCCGCCCCGTCCTTCCACACCGTGACGCCGCCGCCGATCTCGGCCAGGCGGTTCGCGGCGGCGGCCATGTCGTCGGCCGAGGTGCCGACGACGATCATGTGGTGGCTGTCATGGGCCACGGTCGAGGCGATGGCCATCCGGCCGCGATAGCCGAAGCCCTGCACGAAGCCGTTGACGACCCCGCCCGTGCCCCGGTGCCGTTCCACCAGGGCGATGCGGCAGACGGGATCTTCGGGTTGCACCTGCCCGTCACGCACCGGCAGATCGGCGGTCAGGGCCCGGGTCGGCGCCTGGTTCTCGACCACGCCGATGACCTTGGCCCGCACCCGTGCCGCCCCTTCGGGCGCCGGAACGGCGAAATCCGCGGCCGCCAGCCGTCGGCCCAGCCTGACCGTCGCGCGCACATCGTCGGGCCAGTCGAGATGCGGGCAAGGCACCGCAAGCCGCCCGTTCAGGGCGACGGTCACCCCCCGTGCGACCACCCGCTCGACCGGCAGTTCGCGCAGATCGGATGTCAGGATCAGGTCGGCGCGCCGCCCCGGCGCGATGCTGCCCAATTCGCGCTCGAGCCCGAAATGGGTCGCGGTGTTGATCGTCGCCATCTGCAACGCCATCAGCGGATCGCAGCCGCAGGCGATGGCGTGGCGCAGGACCCGGTTCATGTGTCCGTCATTGACCAGCGTGCCGGAATGGCAATCGTCGGTGCACAGGACGAAATTGCGGGGGTCGAGGCCCTTTTCCGTCACCGCGGTGATCTGCTTCTCGACATCGTACCAGGCCGAGCCGAGCCGCAGCATCGCCCGCATCCCCTGCCGCACGCGGGCCACGGCATCGGCCTCCTCGGTGCCCTCATGGTCGTCGGCGGGTCCGCCGGCGGCATAGGCGTGAAAGGCGGGGCCCAGGTCGCGGCTGGCATAATGGCCGCCGACGGTCTTTCCGGCCGCCTGGGTCGCCGCGATTTCGGCCAGCATCCGGGCATCGCCCGCGACGACGCCGGGAAAGTTCATCATCTCGCCCAGCCCGACGATTCCCGGCCACGCCATCGCCTCGGCCACATCCTCGGGGGTGATCTCGTGGCCCGTCGTCTCGAGCCCCGGGGCCGAAGGCGCGCAGGAGGGCATCTGCGTGAAGATGTTGACCGGCTGCATCAGCGCCTCGTCATGCATCAGGCGCACGCCGCGCAGCCCCAGCACATTGGCGATCTCGTGCGGATCGGTGAACATGGTCGTCGTGCCGTGGGGGATCACCGCCGCCGCGAATTCGGCCGGGGTCAGCATCCCGGATTCGATGTGCATATGCGCATCGCACAGGCCGGGGATGACATAGGCGCCGGCGGCGTCGATCACCTCGGTCCCCGCGCCGATGCAGTGGCCGGCATCGGGCCCGACATAGGCGAAGCGACCCGCGGCGACGGCGATCTCCCACCGCTCCAGCACCTCGCGCGTGTGCACGTTGACGACCCGGCCGCCGCGGACGACCAGATCGGCCGCTTCGCGGCCGGCGGCCACGGCGACGAGGTGGGACAGCGAGGCGGACCAGGGGGCGGGTGTCGAATTTTCCATGGCGCAGAGTGTCACGCCCCGCGGGAGAAGGGCAAGCCCGCGCAGGCGGAACCCACCGCCCCCGGCCGGGGTTTCCGCCGCGTTCGCCAGGCAGGTGATGCGATGCAGGATATCCCGAACCTCGTCTATTATCCCGACGACCGGCCCGGCATCACGCGGCGGCGCTGTGGGCGCGGCTTCACCTACCGCGCCCCCGACGGCACCACCATCGACGACCGCGACGAGCGCCGCCGCCTTGCCGCGCTTGCCGTGCCGCCGGCCTATGAAGACGTCTGGATCTGCCCCCGGCGGGACGGGCATCTGCAGGCGTCGGGGCGGGATGCGCGGCAGCGCAAGCAGTATCGGTATCACCCGCAATGGACGGAATTCCGCGCGCAGCGCAAGTATTCCGATCTGGTGGAATTCGGCCATGCCCTGCCCCGGATCCGCCGTCGCATCGCCGAGGATCTGCGCGGCGAGGCGGGGGATCTCGATTTCGCGATCGCCGCGGTCCTGGGGATGATCGACCGGTTGTCGCTGCGGGTGGGCAATGCGGGCTATGCCGAAGAGAACGGCACCTACGGCGCGACGACCCTGCGCCGGCGGCACCTAAAGCTGGGCAAATCGGGGCTCAGCCTGAACTATGTCGCCAAGGGCGGATTGCAGGTGCGGCGCCGGGTGCATGATGCGCGGCTTGCACGGGTCCTGCACGAACTCGACGATCTGCCGGGCTCGACGCTGATCGGCTGGATCGACGAGGACGGCAAGCCGCATGAGGTGACATCCACCCATGTGAACGGGCGGCTCGCCTCGATCACCGGCAACGACCGGCTGACGGCCAAGACATTCCGCACCTGGAACGGCTCAGTCGCCGCCCTTCACGCCGCCGCCGAGGCCGACAGGATCACGATCAAGGAGATGTCCGAGGCCGCATCGCGACGGCTGAGCAACACGCCCACGATCGCGCGCAACAGCTATATCCACCCGGCCGTCATCGCCCTTGCCGAAGATCCGGCCCGCATCCCCCGCGACCCGCCGCAGGTCCGCGGTTTGCGGCTGGACGAACGGCGCCTGCTCGCCCTGATCGAATGACGCTGGAGCGGTTCGTCGCGGCGCAGGAAGGCGTATACGACCGGGCGCTGGAGGAGTTGCGCGAGGGCCGCAAGCGCAGTCACTGGATGTGGTTCGTCTTTCCGCAGATCGCGGGGTTGGGCCGGTCCGAAACCGCCCGCCGCTACGCCATCCGCGACCGCGGCGAAGCCGCCGCCTATCTCGCCCATCCGGTGCTCGGTCCGCGGCTGGTCGGGGCCGCGCGGGCGATGCTGGCGCATCGCGGCCGGGCGCCCGAGGCCATTCTGGGCCCGGTCGATGCGATGAAGCTGCGGTCCTCGGCCACCCTCTTCGCCGATATCCGCGGCGCCGATCCGATCTTCGGCGAGGTGTTGCGCACCTTCTTCGACGGGCGGGAATGCCCGCTCACGCGCGGCCGTCTCGGCCCCGAGACGCCTCGGTAGGCGGCGGCGGCCCTCTCCACTGTCATGCACGCTCGCCGGCCATCAGGCGGCGGGGCGCGGTTCCGCTTGCGGTGCCGCCGCCCGCCGCGCAGAAACGGGTCATGGACCACACGCTTCTTTCCATCGGACACGGCTATTCGGCGCAGGCGCTGGCGCGGCGGCTGTTGCCTCAGGGCTGGCGCGTGATCGGCACGACCCGATCGACCGACAAGGCGCGGCAACTGGCGGATGAGGGGGTCGAGCCGCTGATCTGGCCGGGCGAGCCCCTGGATCCGGCACTGGGCCGGGCCACGCATCTGCTCAGCTCCGTGGCGCCCGGTGGCGCCGGCGACCCGGTGCTGGCGGCCGAGCGCGACGCCCTGGCCGACGCCGCGCCGCATCTGGTCTGGGCGGGGTATCTGTCGACCACGGGCGTCTATGGCGATCATGGCGGCGCCTGGGTCGATGAGGACACCCCCCTCGCCCCGGCGACCGAACGGGGACGGCAGCGCGTCGCGGCCGAGGCGGCCTGGCGCGATCTGGCGGGCGCTACCGGTCTGCCGCTTCACATCTTCCGGCTGGCCGGCATCTACGGGCCCGGACGCGGCCCCTTCGCCAAGGTGCGCGCCGGCACGGCCCGGCGCATCGTGAAGCCGGGCCAGGTCTTCAGCCGGATCCATGTCGAGGACATCGCGCGGGTACTGGAAGCCTCGATCGCCAAGCCCGATCCCGGCGCCGTCTACAATGTCTGCGACGACGATCCGGCCCCGCCGCAGGATGTCATCGCCCATGCGGCCCGGCTTCTGCACCTGCCGGTCCCGCCCGAGGTGCCGTTCGGCCGCGCCGAACTGTCGCCCATGGCCCGAAGCTTCTATGCCGAATCGAAGAGGGTTTCGAACGCGCGCATGAAATCCCTTGGCGTGCGCCTCGCCTACCCCACATATCGCGATGGGCTGGAAAGCCTGCTGCGCGACGAAGGCGGCGCGGACCCGAGCGGCGGCTGACCCGCCGAACCGGGCGCCGCTTGCGACGGCACGGGGCTTTCGGTATGGCCCCACGACGCCCAGATGCGGGAGGCCCCGACGCGATGACCGACAGACCGACCACTCCGCTTCTCGACCGGGTCAGCACGCCGGCGGATCTCAAGGGTCTGGCCGATGGCGACCTGCGGCGCCTGGCCGCCGAGTTGCGGGCCGAGACGATTTCGGCCGTCAGCGAGACGGGCGGGCATCTGGGGGCGGGTCTGGGCGTGGTCGAACTGACCGTGGCGCTGCACGCCGTGTTCGACACCCCGCGCGACAAGCTGATCTGGGATGTCAGCCATCAATGCTATCCGCACAAGATCCTGACCGGCCGCCGCGACCGCATCCGCACCCTGCGCCAGAAGGACGGGCTGTCGGGCTTCACCAAACGGTCCGAAAGCCCCTACGACCCGTTCGGCGCGGCCCATTCCTCGACCTCGATCTCGGCGGGGCTGGGTTTCGCCGTGGCGCGCGATCTGGGCACGGGGACGGAACCTGTGGGCGACGTGATCGCGGTGATCGGCGACGGCGCGATCAGCGCCGGCATGGCCTATGAGGCGATGAACAATGCCGGGCATCTGGGCAAGCGGCTGATCGTCATCCTGAACGACAACGAGATGTCCATCGCGCCGCCGGTCGGGGCGATGTCGGCCTATCTGTCCCGGCTCTATGCCGGGGCGCCGTTCCAGGAATTCAAGGCGATGGCCAAGGGGGCGGTCAGCTTCCTGCCCCCGCCCTTCCAGGAGGGCGCGCGGCGGGCGAAGGACCTGCTCAAGCACATGACCGTCGGCGGCACCCTGTTCGAGGAACTGGGCTTTTCCTATCTCGGCCCCATCGACGGGCACGACCTGGACCAGCTTCTTCCCGTCCTGCGCACGGTCAAGGCGCGGGGCCGGGGGCCTATCCTGATCCACGCGATCACCCGCAAGGGCAAGGGCTATGCCCCGGCCGAACGGGCGGCCGACCGCGGGCATGGCGTATCGACCTTCGACGTGGTGACCGGCAAGCAGCGCAAGGCCGCGTCCAACGCGCCGTCCTATACCCGCGTCTTCGCCGATGCCCTGATCCGGCAGGCGGCCGAGGACGACCGTATCGTCGCCACGACCGCGGCCATGCCCGACGGCACCGGGCTGAACCTGTTCGCCGAACGCTTCCCGTCGCGCTGTTTCGATGTGGGCATCGCCGAACAGCACGGGGTCACGTTCTGCGCGGGGCTGGCGGCGGCGGGGATGCGGCCCTTCGCGGCGCTCTATTCCACGTTCCTGCAGCGCGGATACGATCAGGTCGTGCACGACGTTGCGATCCAGCGCCTGCCCGTGCGGTTCGCCATCGACCGGGCGGGACTGGTCGGGGCCGACGGGGCGACCCATGCCGGGGCCTTCGACACCGCCTTTCTGGCCAACCTGCCCGGATTCACGGTGATGGCGGCGGCGGACGAGGCCGAGCTGGTCCATATGGTGGCCACCGCCGCGCAGCACGATGAAGGCCCGATCTCGTTCCGCTTTCCCCGCGGCGAAGGGGTCGGCGTCGATCTGCCCGAGCGCGGGACCCCTCTGGAGATCGGCAAGGGCCGGATCGTCAGCGAGGGCAGCCGCGTCGCCTTTCTGTCCTTCGGCACCCGTCTGGCCGAGATCCGCAAGGCGGCCGAGGCGATGGCGGCGCGCGGCCTGGCGCCCACCGTCGCCGATGCGCGCTTTGCCAAGCCGCTGGACCGCGACCTGATCCTGCGGCTGGCGGCCGAGCACGAGGCGCTGATCACCGTCGAGGAAGGGGCCATCGGCGGTTTCGGCAGCCATGTGGCGCAGCTTCTGGCGGAAGAGGGGGTGTTCGACCGGGGGCTGAAGTTCCGGTCGATGGTCCTGCCGGACATCTTCATCGATCAGGCCAGCCCCGCCGACATGTATGCCGTCGCCGGGCTGAGCGCCCGCGACATCGAGGACAAGGCGTTGCAGGTCCTGGGGATCGACGTGCTCAAGAACCGGGCCTGATCCGCCCCCGGGGCCGCCGCGCGCGGCCCACGGCTTGCGCTGCCCCGGTCGGCGGACTAGGTGCCACAGGCACATCCGGGAGAGAGCCGCCATGCCGCACGATCTTGCCGCGCTGACATCCGATCTTCTGACCGTCGCCGCCCGGGCGGGGGCCGAGGCCGCCGACGCGCTGGCGGTGCATGGCACCTCGCTGTCGATCGACGTGCTTCGCGGGGGGCTGGAACACGCCGAGCGGGCCGAGGGCGTGGATCTGGGCCTGCGCGTCCTGATCGGCCGGCGCCAGGCCTGCGTCTCGGCCTCGGATACCCGGCCCGAGACGCTGGAGCGCATGGCCGAACGCGCGGTCGCCATGGCGCGCGAGGCGCCCGAGGATCCGACGATCGGCCTGGCCCAGCCCGGCAGCCTTGCCGGGGGGCGCGACGGCGCGGGGCTGGATCTGGTGGACGGCTCCGGCGAACCCGCGCCGGAAGAGCTGGAGGATGCGGCACGCCGCGCCGAAGCCGCGGCCCTGGCGCAGAAGGGGATCAGCCAGGCGCTGTCGGCGACCGGCGCCTATGGCCGGCGGCGCATCCACCTCGCGGCGACGAACGGCTTTTCCGGCAGCTACGAGCGCACCGAGCACGCCCTGTCCTGCGGCGCCATCACCGGCGAGGGCACGGCGATGGAACGGGATTATTTCGGCGACATGCGCCTGCACCGCGCCGACCTGCCGGCGCCGGAAGAGATCGGGCGCATCGCCGCGGAACGGGCGCTGGCCCGCGCCAATCCGCGCCGCCCCCGCACCGGGGCCTTTCCCGTCATCTTCGACGAGCGCGTGGCCGCGTCGCTGATCGGGCACCTGCTTCAGGCCGTGAACGGAACCGCGGTCGCCCGCGGCGCATCCTGGGCACGGAACCTTCTGGGCGAGCGGGTCCTTCCCGACGGCCTGTCCCTTGTCGAGGATCCCCTGCGCCCGCGCGTCGCCGGGTCGCGCCCCTTCGATGCCGAGGGCCTGCCCACCGCCCGCCGCGCCATCGTGAAGGACGGCATCCTTTCCGGCTGGACCCTCGATCTGGCGACCGCCCGCAAGCTGGGTCTGGAAAGCACCGGCAGCGCCATGCGCGCGCCCGGCAGCCCGCCCAGCCCCGGCGTATCGAACGTCGCGCTGACCCAGGGCGACCGAAGCCGCGACGACCTGTGCCGCGAGATCGGAACGGGGCTGCTGGTGACCTCGTTCATCGGGGCGACGGTCAATCCCAATACCGGCGACTGGTCGCGCGGCGCATCCGGGCTGTGGATCGAGAACGGCGCGCCGGCCTATGCGGTGAATGAATGCACGCTGGCCGGCAATCTGATCGAGATGCTGCGCGGCATCGTGCCGGCCAACGACGCCCGTCCGCATCTGTCGCGCGTCGTGCCCAGCCTGATCGTCGAGGGGCTGACCCTTGCCGGCGACTGACCTTCCGCTGCTGATCGACGCGGCCCGCGCCGCGGGCGAGATCGCCCGGCGCCATTGGCGTGCCGATCCGCAGGTCTGGGACAAGGGCGCCGAAGGCCCTGTCACCGAGGCAGACCTGGCGGTCGACCGGCATCTGCGCGGGGCGCTTCTGGCTGCCCGCCCCGGCTATGGCTGGCTGTCGGAAGAGACCCCGGACGACGCGTCGCGCCTGGCGGCGGAACACGCCTTCATCGTCGATCCGATCGACGGCACGCGCGCCTTCCTGGCGGGCGAGACGAGCTGGGCCCATTCCCTGGCGATCAGCGAGGGCGGCAGCATCACCGCGGCGGTGGTCTATCTGCCGGTCGAGGCCAAGCTCTATGCCGCCGCCGCCGGACAGGGCGCCACCCTGAACGGCACGCCGCTGCGCGTGGCCAGCGCCCCGTCGCCCGACGGCGCACGCGTCCTGGCGAACCGGGCGGCGCTGGATCCGGCCCATTGGCGCGAGGGCCTGCCGCGGATCGACCGGCACTTCCGCCCGTCGCTGGCCTATCGCCTGGCGCTTGTGGCCGAAGGGCGGTTCGACGCGATGCTGACCTTTCGCCCGGCCTGGGAATGGGACATCGCCGCGGGGGCGCTGCTGGTCGGTGAGGCCGGCGGCGCGGCCACCGATCGCCGGGGCGCCGCGCTGCGCTTCAACACGCCGGATCGCCGGCTGGACGGCGTGGTCGCGGCCGGGCACGATCTGCATGGCGCCCTGTCCCGACGCCTGGCCGTCCCCTGACCGCGCTTGAGGGTCGGCAGAGGATCGCCTACCCTCCGGCCGCCACTTTCACCAACGGAGGCCGCTCGTGACACAGCGTCTGCATCTCGTCTTCGGCGGGGAACTGGTCGACCCGTCGGACAACCAGTTCCGCGACCCGGCCAAGATCGACATCGTCGGCATCTTCCCCGATCACGCCTCAGCCTATGACGCCTGGAAGGCGGCGGCGCAGCGCACGGTCGACAACGCGCATATGCGCTACTTCGTCGCCGATCTGGACAAGGCGCTGCGGGACGGCGCGCCGGCCGCGCCGCGGCCCGGGGGCGGCTCCTGATCCTGTGGCTGCATCTGGCGGCGGGCTACCCGCCCGACCTGCTGGCCGATCCGGTGGGCCGGATCTGCGCGCGCCGGCCGGATCTGGTGCCGCTCGTCACCTCGGACACGCCGCCCGACCCGGCCGATCTGGTGCATCTTCCGGCCCGCACCAAGATCGCGCCCGCGCCGGGGGACTCGTCGCGGCTGCTGCGGCAGTTTCTGGACCGTTGGACGCCCGCCGCCGCCGTATGGGCCGGCGAGTTGCGACCGCCCCATGCAATCCAGTGCCAACGGCGCGACATACCTCAGCTCTGGGTCGATGCGCGGATCAGCGGGCGGCAGGCCTGGCGGCTGCGATGGGCGCCGCTGGCCGAAGCGGCGCCGTTGCGCGCGCTGCACCGGGTGCTGAGCGCACCGGGACCGGACGGGGACAGGCTGGGGCGGGTGCCCGGCCTGTCGCGACGGCTGGAACGGCCGGGATTTCTGCAACGCGCCGCGGCGGCCCTGCCCTGCGATCACCGCGAGCGCGAGGCGATGTCGCAGCTTCTGGCGGTGCGTCCCGTCTGGTTCGCCGCCGACATCCCCGAAGCCGAGATCGAGGCGGTGCTGCACGCCCATTACCAGGCCAGCCGGCAATCCCACCGGCTGCTTCTGATCCTCGCACCCGGCGGCGGCGCCACGGGCGAGGAGGTGCGCGACCGGGTCGAGACCGATGGCTGGCGGGTCGCGCTGCGTTCGGCCGGCGAGGATCCGCAGGAAGAGGCGCAGATCCTGATCGCCGACATCCCCGACGAATACGGGCTGTGGTATCGCCTGTCGCCGGTCACGTTCATGGGCGAGACGCTGACAGGCGGCGGCTGCGGCCGCTCGCCGCTCGAGGCCGCCGCCCTGGGCTCGGCCCTGCTGCACGGGCCCCTGCGGGGGCCCCACGCCGCCGCCTATGCCCAGCTTTCCGCGGCGGGCGGCGCCTGCCAGGTCGAGAGCGCGCGGGATCTCGGCCGGCATCTGGGCCGCGTCCTCAGCCCCGAGGCCGCCGCCGATCTGGCCTGCCGGGCCTGGGAGGTGACGACCCAGGGCGCCGCCGTGACCGACCGGGTCGTGGCGCTGCTGGACGAGATGCTGGACAGGGTCGAGGCCGCCTGATGCGCGCCCCGGGGTTCTGGACCCGCCCCCCCGGCTGGCAGGCGGCGGCGCTCGCTCCTCTGGCCGCGCTCTATGCCCGGGCGACCAAACGGCGCGTGGCCCGGCCGGCGGCACTGCAGGCGCCGGTGCCGGTGATCTGCGTGGGCAACCTGACCGCCGGGGGCACCGGCAAGACCCCGACCGCCATCGCGCTGGCGCAGCGGCTTGCCGCGCGGGACCGCGCCGTCCATGTCGTCAGCCGCGGCCATGGCGGCCGCGAGCCGGGCCCGCTGCGCGTGGACGAACGGCGGCACCGGGCGGCCCAGGTGGGGGACGAACCGCTGCTGCTGGCCGCCTTCGCCCCGACCTGGATCGCGCGGGACCGGGCGGCGGGGGTCGCGGCCGCCGTCGCCGCCGGGGCCGGGGCGGTCCTGCTGGACGACGGCTTCCAGAACCCGGCCGTGTTCAAGGACCTGTCGATCGTCGTCGCCGATGCGGCCACAGGCTTCGGCAACGGACGGGTCATCCCCGCCGGCCCGCTGCGCGAACCGGTCGCGGCCGGGCTGGCCCGGGCCGATCTGGTCCTGACGGTCGGGGCGCCGGAGGATCAGGTCCGCTTCTCGTTCGACTGGGGGGCCTCCCTGCCGGTCCGGCGGGTGCAGGGGCGATTGGTCCCGCTGCAGACGGGAATGGATTGGTCCGGCCTTCGGGTTGTCGCCTTTGCCGGGATCGGGCGCCCGCAAAAGCTGTTCGACACGCTGCGCGACCTGGGCGCCGATCTGGTGGCGGCGCATCCGCTGAACGATCACCAGCCGCTCGGGCGGGCGCTGATGACCCGTCTGGCGCGCGAGGCGCAGCAGCTTTCGGCGCAGCTGGTCACCACGGAAAAGGATGCCGTGCGCCTTCCGCCCGAGATGCGCCAGCAGGTGCTGACCGTGCCGGTGCGGCTGGAACTGGACGATTGGGCGCCGCTGGACCGGGCGCTGGACAGGCTGGGGCTCTAGGGACCTGCGCCCAAGGGGCCCGTGCGCCACAGCGTCACCTTCAGCCCCCCATGCGCCACCGGCGGTCCGGGGGGATCGAAGGGCAGCCCCGTGGCCCGCGCCAGCGACGCCTCGCTGGTCACCAGCCCGATCCGCCATCCCGAAAACCGTTCTGCCAGAACCTGCCCCAACGCGCCGTAGAGACCGAAGAGAAGCTTCTTGTTGCCGATCCGCGCACCATAGGGCGGATTGACCATGACCAGGCCCGGCGGCCCCTCGGGCGGAGTCAGGTCGGCCACCGGCTGCCGCGCGAAGGCAACCAGCGGCGCCACCCCTGCCCGTGCGGCATTGGCCTGGCTGGCGGCGACGGCGCCGCTGTCCCGGTCGTAGCCGTGCAGCGCGCCCACCTGCGGCGCCGCTGCCGGCCGGCGCGCATCGCGCAGCGATTGCCACGCCCCCGGATCGAAGCTGGCCAACCGTTCGAAGGCGAAGCCGCGCGAGCGCCCCGGCACCAGCCCCGCCGCGATCTCGGCCGCCTCGATCACGAAGGTGCCCGAGCCGCACATCGGATCGACCAGCGCCTCGCCGGGGCGGTAATCGCAGGCGCGCAGGAACAGCGCGGCCAGCGTCTCGCGCAGGGGCGCCTTGCCCACCGCCTGCTTGTGGCCCCGCTTGTGCAGCGCCTCGCCCGACGTGTCTATGCTCAGCGTCACGCGGTCGTCCTCGATCCGCACCTTCACCACGAGGTCCGCATCGGGCGACAGCGGCGCGCCCAGTTCCTCGGCGATGGCCCGTTCGATTCTCTGCGCCGCCGCCCCGGCATGGTAGATGCGCGATTTGCGGCATGTCGCCTCGACCCGGACGGGGATGTCCGGGCGCAGCACATCCGCCCAGGGAAAGCGGCGCGCGCGCTTGTCGAGCTGCGCCAGGTGCAGCGCCATGAACGAGCCGATCCGCACCAGGACCCTGCCGGCGCCGCGCAGTTCCAGATTGGCCCGCCAGACCTCGGGCCAGCCGCCGCGCGTGACCACGCCGCCGGGAACCGCCCGGGGCCGGTCGAAGCCCGCCGCCCGCGCCTCGTCGGCCAGCACCGGCTCCAGCCCCGGCTGCGCCACCAGGAAGATTTCGAGATCGCCGTCATCCGTCATTCCGTCTGCCTATCCGCCCCGGCCGGCGGCGGCGAGGGCGAACTTGCGCCTCCGCCCGATCCGCGGCCGATTGATCGCAGCCGAAAAGCGTGTCTTCATGTGCCCTTTATCCGCCGGAGCCTGCGCGTGTCCGAGTTCGACCTCGACTCCTTTCTGCCCTACCAGCTTGCCGTCGCCGCGTCGCGGGTCAGCCGCGAATTTGCCGCGCTCTACCGCGAGCGGTTCGGCATCTCGGTGGCGGAATGGCGGGTCATCGCCCATCTCAGC
>Ga0189283_10177_pt1 | contig 65753 bp, 59 predicted proteins | sample N26C4minimetaG_FD_130320 | JGI IMG/M metagenome (GOLD analysis project Ga0189283, IMG submission 130320) | Marine microbial communities from the Costa Rica Dome - N26 C4 mini metaG | ecosystem: Environmental > Aquatic > Marine > Oceanic > Photic zone | place: Costa Rica: the Eastern Pacific...
CGATCCGTGCCCGGTTGCAACGGGTTCGACCATTGACCGCTGCGGCAGGACCGGTAATACCGAGCGAAACAGTCGGATAAGGAGCCTTGGGATGACCACCGATACCGAGAAGACCCGCCGCGTCGTGACGGCCCGCCGCGTTCTGGCCCTGGGCGCCGCCTCGGCTGCGCTGATGGGCGGTGCCGCCGCCGCCGCGCCGACGGCACCGCATCGGGAGCTGTTGCGCGACAACCTGCATCTTGCCGCCGCAGACGCCGAGGGCGAAGGCGCCGAAGTGGAAGCCGAGGGCGAAGGTGAAGGTACTGAGGCGGAAGCCGAAGGCGAAGGCGCCGCGGTAGAAGCCGAGGCCGAGGGTGAAGGTGCTGAGGCGGAAGCCGAAGGCGAAGGTGCCGCGGTAGAAGTCGAGGGCGAAGGTGAAGGTGCTGAGGCGGAAGCCGAAGGCGAAGGTGCCGCGGTAGAAGCCGAGGGCGAAGGCGCCGCCGCGGAAGCGGAAGGTGAAGGCACGGGCGCCGATGGCGAAGGGGCCGAGGGCGGCGAAGGCGAAGGCGCTGCGGCCGAAGGTGAAGGCGAAGGCGAAGGCGCCGCCGCCGCGGCCGAAGGCGAATCCGAAGGCGGCGCGGCTGCGACCGACCCGGTGGCCGACCGCCTGCTGACCCTGGCTCTGATCGAGGCCCGGCTGCGCGCCGCCATGGCCCTGCACGACGCGGGCGAGGCCGAGGCCGCCACCGCCATGACCGGCGAAGCCGCCGAGGGCGCGGAATACGATCTGACCGGCGACGAGGCGCAGGAACTGTATCACGCCATCGAAGACGCAAAACCCGATCATGTGGGCGCCCTGCTGGACAAGCTGCAGGCCGCGCGCGGCACAGCGCCCGAGGCCGGGCGTCTGGCGGCGCTGGCGCCCGCGCTGCGGCTGGCGGGGGATCTCTATGCCGCCGCCATGTCCGACGGAACCGTCTCGGATCTCGAGGAATACCGCGAAAGCTGGGCGCTGGTGCAGGTCGCCGGGGCCGAGGCCGACAGCCTGGCCGGATCGCAGGACACGGCAGTGGCCGGTGCCGCGAAACAGGTGGCCGCCCTGCTGGACGATGTCGCGCCGGCCTATGGGGATCTGGACGGGCAGGGAATCGCGACGGCCGATGCCAGCCTGCTCCATGCCACGGCCGCGCGGATCGAACTGGCCGCGCTCAAGCTGCAGTGACCCGATGATCATCGTCATCGGCAACGTGCTGGACAAGTTCGCGGTGGCGGCCCTGAAAGGGGCCGCCGAAGCCCTGCCCTACGAGGACGGGCGCAAGACGGCCGGGCGCTATGCGCGCGGGGTCAAGAGCAACCAACAGGCCGCCGACACGGCCGAGCGCGAGGCGATCCTGTCCAAGGTCCGCAAGACGCTGAACGGCAACGAGGTCTTCGTCAGCGCCGCGCGGCCGCGCCGCTTCGCGCGGATGCTCGTGTCGCGCTACGGGCCGGGGATGGAATACGGGTTTCACGTGGACGACCCGATCATGAAGGGCAGCCGCACCGATCTGTCCTTCACCCTGTGCCTGAGCGATCCCGAGAGCTATGACGGCGGCGGGCTGGTGATCGACGATGCGATCGAGGAACGGGTCTTTCGCCTGAACGCCGGCGACATGGTGCTCTACCCGACCAGCGCGCTTCACCGGGTCGAACCGGTGACGCGGGGCGAACGCGTCGCCGTGGTGGGCTGGGTCACGAGCTGGGTCCGCGATCCGGCCCGGCGCGAGGTTCTGCACGACCTCGACACCGTCGCGCGCGCCACCTTCGACGCGCAGGGCAAGACGCCCGCCTTCGACCGGCTGCTCAAGGCCAAGAGCAACCTCTACCGGATGTGGGCCGACGGATAGGGCCGGCGGGCGCGGCCGGTAGCTGTCCCGGCCCGGGCGCTAATCCGCCCGCCCGGCAAGCGCCCGCGCCAGGGTGGTGGTGGCGAACAGCGCGGCCGCCACCGACACGATGGTCGGCCCCGACGGCGTGTCGAACAGATAGGCCGCGCCGAGCCCGGCCAGCACCGACAGGGCGCCCGCCGCGGCTGCCATGGCGGCCATCGCCTCGGGGGTGCGCGCGAAGGGCCGGGCCGCCGCCGCGGGAACGATCAGCATGGCCGAGATCAGCAGCGCGCCCACAACCTTGATCGCCACCGCGACGACCAGCGCCAGCGACACGGTCAGGACAAGCTGCTCGCGCTGCGGATCCAGGCCGCTCGACCGGGCCAGATCAGGGTTCAGCGTGGCGGTCAGCAGCGCGGACCACCGCCAGCCGACCAGCGCCAGAACCGCCAGCGCGCCCGCCCAGATCGTCGCCAGATCGCCGACCGTCACCGCCAGGATGTCGCCGAACAGATAGGCCATCAGATCGACCCGCACGGTATCGAGGAACGAGACCGCCACCAGCCCGATCCCGAGCGCAGAATGGGCCATCACGCCCAGAAGCGTGTCGAGCGCATGCCCCCGCCCCGCGAGCGCCGACACGGCCAGCGCCATCAGCAGCGCCACGGCCAGCACGCCGCCGAAGACCGATACGGAAAATCCGAGCGCCAGCGCCACGCCCAGAAGCGCGGCATGCGCCGTCGCATCGCCGAAATAGGCCATCCGCCGCCAGACCACGAAACAGCCGAGCGGCGCGGCGGCCAGGGCGACGCCGAGACCGGCCAAGGCCGCCCGAACGAGGAAGTCGTCGAACATCAGGACCCTTCCTGCCGGGGCGCGGCATCGTGGCGGTGATCGTGCGTGTGGCGATAAAGGGCCAGCTCGCCGCCGGTCTGGTTGCCGAAAAGCGCCCGGTATTCCGGCGCCGTGGCGACCGTCTCGGGCGCGCCTTCGCAGCAGACATGGCCGTTGAGGCAGATGACCCGGTCGCTCGCGCTCATCACCACATGCAGGTCGTGACTGACCATCACGATCGAGCAGCCCATGTCGCGGCGCACCTCGGCGATCCGGCGGTAGAACGCGGCGGCACCGGCCTGATCCAGCCCCTGCGTCGCCTCGTCCAGAAGCAGCAGATGCGGCCGTTCCAGCAGCGCGCGCGCCAGCAGCACCCGCTGGAACTGCCCGCCGCTCAGATCCGACAATTGCCTGCGGGCAAGACCCTGCGCGCCCGCCCGCTCCAGCGCCGCGCGGGCGGTCGTGGCGCCGACCCGCCGGGGCAGCCCCAGGAAACGCGCCACCGTCATCGGCAATGTCGGATCGATCTGCAGGCGTTGCGGCACGTAGCCGATCCGCAACCCGGGCCGCCGCTCCACCCGCCCGGACGCTGGTTTCAGCGCACCGATCATCACCCGAAGAAGCGTGCTCTTGCCCGAGCCGTTGGGCCCGACCACGGTGACGATCTCGCCCTCGCCGATCTCTAGCGTGACGTCGTGAAGCACGCGCTGCCGGCCCTGGTATACATCGACATCGTGAAGCGAGATCAGCGTCATCTCGGCGGCGCCGCATGCTGGCAGCCGGGGCACAGCCCCTCGGCCTCGATCACCACACGCTCGACCTGGAACCCCGCCTGCCGCGCGGCGGTGCCGACGCTGCGTTCGCCTGCAGGCGCGGCGGCCTCGGCCACCGTGGCGCAGGCCCGGCAGATGAGAAAGGCCGGGTCATGCGGCGCGCCCGGCCGCCCGCAGGCCACGTAGGCGTTCAGCCGCTCGATCTTGTGGGCGAAACCGTTCCGGGTCAGGAATTCCAGCGCCCTGTAGGCGACCGGAGGCTGCGCGGCCGCGCCCTCGGCCGCCAGCCGCGCCAGAATGTCGTAGGCGCCGAGGGCGCGATGATCCTCGAGCAGAAGCTCGAGCACCCGCCGCCGCACCGGCGTCAGCCGCAGCCCGGCGGCCGCACACCGGCCTTCGGCCGCGCGCAAGGCGCCGGCGACGCAGCCGCGATGGTCGTGCCGTCGAAATTCCAGTGCCGTCATCGCGGCCGGCTCCTCTGTCCGCCCCGGCGGAGACCGGGCTTGCCAAGCGTTGTGCCGGCAGATACATCGCGACGCAACGTTATACCATAACAAAAGGTGCACCGATGCGACGTCTTCTTCTGACCGCCGCGATCCTCGTCAGCGGCCCGGCCGTGGCCGAGGTTCCATCGGTGGTGACCGACATCGCGCCGGTCGAGTCGCTGGTCGCACGGGTCATGGGGGATCTGGGCCAGCCGCAATTGCTGTTGCGTCCCGGCGCCTCGCCCCACGATTACGCCCTGCGCCCGTCCGAGGCACGGGCGCTGCAACAGGCCGACCTGATCTTCTGGGCCGGGCCGGCCCTGACGCCCTGGCTGGAAAAGCCCCTCTCGACCCTCGGCGGGCAGGCCGGGTCGGTCGCGCTGAGCCGGGTCGAGGGCACGGTGCGCCTGGCGTTCCGGGAGGGTCCGCTTTTCGACGAACAGGAAGATACCACGCCCAGCACGGGCGATGCCGAAGACCCCCATGCCTGGCTGGACCCGCAGAACGCCATCGTCTGGACCGGCGCCATCGCCGACGCCCTGTCGCAGGCCGATCCCGGCAACGCCGGGACCTACCGCGCCAATGCGGCCGCGGCGGTCGCGGATCTGCGCGCCCTGTCCGAACAGGTGCGCGATCGGCTGGCGGGCGTGCGGCCCGGCAGTTTCATCGTGTTCCACGACGCGTTCCGCTATTTCGAGAGCCGGTTCGGCGTGCCCGCTGCCGGGGCGATCATCCCCGGCGACGGGCGCGAGCCCAGCCCCGCCCGCGTGGCCAGCCTGCGCGATGCGGTCGCGGATAGCGGGATCGCCTGCGTCTTCGCCGAGCCGCAATTCAATCCCGGCCTGATCGACAGCGTCTTCGCGGATACAAGCGTCGCGACCGCGGAACTCGATCCCCTTGGCGCCGAACTGGAACCGGGGCCCGCGCTCTACCCCGCCCTGATCGAGACGCTGGCCGACCGGCTGGCAGATTGCGCCGGCCGCTAGATGTCCGCTCCGCCGCCCGGGCCGAGGGTCGATTGCCGCGCGACCAGCGCGACCGGCAGCCGGGTTTCGGCCGGGGGCGGTGCATCGGTCTGCAGCCAGCGCAGCATGGTTTCGGCCGTGGCGCGGCCGAAGCGCGCGATGTCGCAATCCACCGAACTGAGCTGCGGATAGACCAGCGAACAATCCTCGGTCCCGTCGAAGCCGACAACCCGGAAACGGCTTCCGACCTCCAGTCCCAGTTCCTGGAACCCGGCAAGCATGCCCAGGGCGATCAGGTCGTTGAAACACAGCACGCCGTCTAAATCGGGATGGTCCCGCGCCAAGCGGAAGGCCATCTCGCGCCCGATCGCCCGTGACGGCCGGCCGTGCAGCGCGAACGGTTCGAGGCCGCGCTCGGCCATCACGTCGAGATAGCCGGACATCCGTTCGCGGGTGATCAGGCGGTTCTCGAAACCGCCGATGAAGGCGACGCGCCGGGCCCCTGCATCAAGCAGATGCCGGGTCGCGTCGCGGCCCCCGCTGCGAAAGTCGAGCGAGAAGAACGGGAAGCCGGCACCGTCCTGGGAAACCCGGCGCAGCACCTCGAGCGTGGGGATCCGCGCCCGGCGCACCCGGTCGAAGATGCCCTGCCGCTCTCCGTAAGCCGGGCAGATCACCAGGCCGGACACGCCATGTTCCATCATCGAGGACAGGACCTGTTCCTGCACCTCGTCGCTTTCGCCGGTATTGGCGACCACGGTGGTAAAGCCCCGCGCCGCCAGGGACATCTGCACGCTGATGGCGAATTCGGTGAAGAACGGGTTGCGCAGATCGTTGATGATGAGCCCGATGAGCCCGACCTGCTCGCCCCGCAGATTGGCGGCCGAGCGATTTCGGAAGTAGTTCAGCGCATCGATCGAGCGAAGGACCTGATCGCGCGTGCTGTCGCGGACCAGCGGGCTCTGCTGCAAGACGAGCGAGACAGTGGACTTCGAGACGCCCGCATGCCGCGCGACATCGACGATGGTGGGGCGCTTGGTCATCGGATCACTCCACACCGTGCAGGGTCAGCAGGGTCTTCATGCGGGCAGCCGCCAGATCGGGATCGCGAAGCAGACGCGCCGCATCGGCAAGGCGGAACAGTTCTGCATAATGGGCGATCTCTCGTGACGACTGAAACCCGCCCGGCATGACGAAGTGCGGCTGCTGCCCGTTGAGCCATGCCAAAAAGGCGATACCAGCCTTGTAGAACTGCGTCGGCGGCTTGAAAAGCTCTCGTGACAGGGGAACCGTCGGATCGAGCAGCCGGCGATAGGTTGCATGATCCTCCCGGGCCAGCGCCTCGAGCGCCTGCGCGGCCGCCGGGGCGATGGCCGCGAAGATGCCCAGAAGCGCATGGGAATGGCGCCGACCGTCCCCCGCGATCAGGTCCGCATAGTTGAAATCGTCGCCGGTATAGAGCTTCACGCCCTCGGGCAGCCGCGCACGCACGCCCTCTTCATGCGCCCGGTCCAGCAGCGAGATCTTGATGCCGTCGATCCGGCCCGACTGGGCGGCGATCAGGTCGAGCACCGTCTGCGTCGCCTCGTCGATGCGCCCGCTGCCCCAGTAGCCCCGCAGCGCCGGATCGAACATCGGGCCGAGCCAGTGGAGGATCACCGGCGCGGCAGCCTGTTCGATCAGCCGGGAATAGACCCTGAGATAGGTCTCGGCATCCGCGCCGATGGCCGGCAGGGCGCGGCTGGCCATGACGATGATCTGGCCGCCCTCGGCTTCGATCGCCTCCATCTGCTCGCTATAGGCCGCGACGATGGCATCCTCGTCGCGCAGACGGTCGGTGGTCGCATGGTCGGTTCCGGCGCCGCAGGCCACCCGCGGCCGGTCCGGCCGCGACCGCGCATCGCGCAGGGTGCGGGCGATCAGTTCGCGCGCGGTCGGCCAGTCCACCCCCATGCCGCGCTGAGCGGTATCCATGGCCTCGGCCAGGCCCAGCCCCTGATCCCACAGGTCCTGGCGCAGGCGCAGAGTGGTGTCCCAATCCAGGGCCGGCGGGGCCTGCCAGGGGGTACGCTCTGCCAGCGGGTCCGAGACGACATGCGCCGCCGCGAAGGCGATGCGGGTGAAGGGCGCGACCGGGGGCCGCGGGATCAGCGGCTCGCCGGTGGGGGCGAAGTCCTCAACCGTGCCGGCATAGGTCGGAAGGCGCATCGGCGACCTCATAGGCGGTGATCCTGCCGGATCATATCGGCGGCCTTTTCGCCGATCATGATCGCGGCGGCGTTGGTGTTCGACGAAATCAGCGTCGGCATGATCGACGCATCGGCCAGGCGCAGCCCCGCGACCCCGTTCACCCGAAGGCGCGGATCGACCACCGCATCGGCATCCGCGCCCATGCGGCAGGTCCCGGCCGGATGGTGCGAGGTCTTCGAGTTCTCGCAGGCGAAGCGGATGTAATCGGCCTCGCTGCGCACGTCCGGGCCCGGCAGACGTTCGGCCAGGATGAACGGTGCCAGCGGCGGCTGCGCCATGATCCGCTGCGCCAGCTTCAGCCCCTCGAGCGACATCTCGCGGTCGCGGGGATCGGCCCAGTAATTCGGGTCGATCGCCGGCGGGGCGGCCGGGTCGGCCGAGGTCAGCCGGACCGTGCCCGTGGACCGGGGCCGGAGGTAGCAGGCGTTCAGCGTGACGCCCCCGTTCGGCATCGCCGCCACCCCGGATTCGATGCCGGTGCCCAGCCCCAGGTGAAGCTGGATATCCGGCGACCGCGCATCGGGATCGGCATACCAGAACCCCCCCGTTTCGAACAGGCTCGACGCGACCGGCCCGGTGCGGCTGACCAGATACCGAAGGCCCGCCAGCGCCGCCCAGAGCGGCCGCGCGTACCGGTCGTAGCTGTGGGGGCCGGTCGCCTCGCAGATCGTGAACAGATCCAGATGGTCCTGAAGGTTCGCCCCCACTTCGGCGCGATCCAGAACCGGGGCAACGCCCACCTCCTCCAGATGCGCGGCCGGACCGATCCCGGACAGCATCAGCAGACGCGGCGAGCCGATCGCGCCCGACGAGAGGATCACCTCGGCCTCCGCCGCGATCCGCCGGCCGTCCATCAACTCGATGCCGCGCGCGCGGCCCCGCTCCACCACCAGGCGCCGGACCTGAGCGCCGGTGCGCACGATCAGGTTGGGGCGGCGGCGGTTGGGCGCGAGATAGGCCATGGCGGCCGAGGAGCGCCGGGCGTTGCGCTGCGTCAGTTGGTAATAGCCCACCCCGTCCTGGCTGGCGCCGGTCAGGTCGCGGTTGCGCGGCAGGCCGAGTTCGGCGGCCGCGGCGAAATAGGCCTCGCAGATCGGCAGCGGCGCCCGGGGCCGCGACACGCCGAGCGGTCCACCGCGGCCGTGAAATCCATCGTCGAAGGTGTCGTTGTCCTCGGCCTTGCGAAAGTAGGGAAGGATGTCGTCGTATCCCCAGCCCACGCAGCCCCTCTGCCGCCACTCGTCATAGTCGAGCCGGTTGCCGCGGGTATAGATCTGGGCGTTGATCGCCGATCCGCCGCCGATCACCCGCGCCTGGGTATAACGGAAGACGCGCCCGTTCATGTGGCGCTGCGGCACGGTGGACCATCCCCAGCTTCCGATCCCCTTGGTCATCTTCGCGAAGCCCGCGGGCAGATGGTAATAAGGGTGACGGTCGCGGCCCCCGGCCTCGAGCAGCAGAACCCGCACGGCCGGGTCCTCGCTCAGCCGCGCGGCCAGCACGCAGCCTGTCGATCCGCCGCCGACGATGATGAAATCGAAGCTTTCGGACATCGCCACCCTCACAATCTGGGGATCGACAGGCCGCCATCGACCGGGATCACCGCCCCGGTGGAAAAGGCGGCCTGCCCGGTGGCGAGCGGCAACACGACCTGCCCCACATCCGCGGGGCGACCCCACCTGCGGGCCGGCACCAGACCGTCGCCGATGAGCGTGTCGTAGCGCTCGCGGACACCGGCGGTCATGTCGGTCGCGACGATGCCGGGGCGCAGGTCGTAGACCCCGATCCCGTCGGCGGCCAGCCGCAGGGCGAAAAGCTGGGCCATCATGCCCGCGCCGGCCTTGGACATGCAGTATTCGCCGCGCTCGGTCGATGCCATGGCCGCGCTGACCGAGGTGACGAAGATCATCGACCGGAACGGGTCGGCCGGCGCCCGCAGAAGCCGGCAAGCGGCTTCCTGTGCCAGAAAGAACGCGCCCCGCAGGTTGACCTGATGCGTCAGGTCGAATGCCTCGGGCGTCATCTCCAGCAGATCGCCACGCCGGGGGGCCGGGACCCCCGCATTCGAGATGAAGCAGGCCAGCGGCCCCTGCGCATCCTCGACCCGATCCAGCAGCGCCGCGCATCCCTGCACCTGCCGCAGATCGTGGACATGGTACTGCGCGGCCGGGCCCAGAACCTCGAGCGCCTGCCGCACATCCGGCGCATCCCCTGCCTGTTCGGCCGCCAATGCCACCGACCAGCCGGCATCGACCAGAACCCGCGCGACCGCCAGCCCGATGCCTTTCTGACCGCCCGTTATCAGCGCCACCGGCCCCACGGTCATGCCTCCTTTTGGATCGTTCCAGCAATCCGTAACGAAAGCGCCGCGACGGTCAAGGCCGGATTGACGGCGGCCGAGGTCGGCAGCACGCCGGCATCGGCGACGAACAGGTTCGGGTGCTGCCAACTGCGGCAATCGGGATCGATCACCGACCGCGCGGCGTCCTCGCCCAATCTCAGCGTTCCGCATTGATGCGACGGGACCCTTCCGTCGAAAAGCCGCGACAGCACCACCGGAAAGCCGGCCGCCCGCAGGGTCTGGCGCAGCTTCGCGATCAATGCCCGATGGGCGGCCATGTTGGACCGCCGCCAGAGCAGGCGGATATCGGCGCCGTCCAGGACCACGCGGCTTTCCGGGTCGGGCAAATCCTCGGAAATCGCATAGAAATCCGCCGCGTGATCCGAGATCCAGCAGGCCGCCGGCAGCGGAAGCGACGGCACCTGCGCCTTCAGGATCTGCGCCGTCACCCGCCCCAGAAGCTGCACGTTCCCCAACGGCGATCCGCCCGCCCCGTCGGAAAGATACCAGTCGTTCAGGCCGAAGGTCTTCTGATACACGCTGTCATTGCGGAACCGGGGATCGACCGCGATCAGCGCACTGGCATTGTGGTTCATGAAGCAGCGCCCGACCTGATCCGCGGCGTTGGCGGCACCGGACCGCAGCAGCAGGGCCGCCGATTGCACCGCCCCGGCGGAAAGAGCGACGATCCCGGGCGTCAGCCGGTGCTCTTCCCCATCCTTGCGGTAGATCACCGCCTGTATCCGGCGCCCGTCCGGCGCCATGGCCAGCCGCGTGACATGGGCGCCGGTGACAAGCTCGACATTCGGATGCGCCAGGGCCGAGGCCAGACCGCAATTCTCGGCGTCCTGCTTGCCGCAGCGCGTATCGGGGAACCCGTCCCAGCCCGTGCGCCCGGCCGCCAGCCAGCGGTCCAGATCGACCCCGAGCGGTAGCGTGAAGGGGCGCACCCCGACTGCGCGCAGACGTTCGCGCAGGGCCGCGATGGCCGGCTCGTCCGGCACCGTCGGGAACGGATACGGGCCGCTGCGGGGCGGATCGGTCGGATCGTCGCCGCCATCGCCGCGCACGTTGTAAAGCCGCTCGGCCGCATCGTACCAGGGCGCGAGCGTCTCGTAGCCGAAGGGCCAGGCGGGCGAGACGCCGCCGGCATGCTGCATCTCGGCGAAATCCCGAACCCGGTAGCGGATCAGGACCGCGCCGTAGAGCTTCGTGTTGCCGCCGACCTGATAGTAATTGCCGGGGGCGAAACGGCGCCCGCTTCCGTCGATCCAGGTCTCGCCCGACCGGAACGCGCTGTTGCGAAAGACGCGGTCGGGGTCGCGGGCCGGCGCGTCGTCGGGTATCCGCACGCCCCTTTCGAGGATCACGACCCGCGCGCCCGACGGCGCCAGCCCGGCCGCCAGCGTCGCCCCGCCCATGCCGCTGCCGATGATCGCGATATCGGGCGACCGGGTCATGGCATCAGGCGAGCCTCTGCTCCGTCTCCGGATCGAAGACGACCGCCTTGTCCATGTTGACGGCGAAGGGAAAGACCTCGCCCGCCGTCACCGGCACATCCGCGCGGAACCGCGCGGTGACATCGCGCCCGCCCATCTGGGTGGCGACGAAAGTGTCCGATCCGGCCGGTTCGGTGATCTCGACCGGCGCCTCGATCACATGGACCGAGCGGCTGTTGCGGTCGGCGCCGTCACGGTCGGTGATCGCCTCGGGTCGGACGCCCAGGATCACCTCGCGCCCCTGGAACCGTTCCATCTGCCGGCCCTCGGCAAAGGGCAGCATGGCGGTCGCGCCACTGGCCAGTTGCACCTCGGCCGCCGGGACGCCGTTCGCGGCGCCCACCCGGACGGGAAACAGGTTCATCGAAGGCGACCCCATGAAGCCCGCGACGAACATGTTGGCGGGGTTGTCGTAGATCTCCTTGGGCGTGCCGAGTTGCTGGACATAGCCGCCATACATGACGGCGATCCGGGTCGAGAGGGTCAGCGCCTCGATCTGGTCGTGGGTCACGTAGACGATGGTGGTGCCCAGCTTCTGATGCAGCTTCTTGATCTCGGTGCGCATGTCGACGCGCAGCTTGGCATCCAGGTTCGACAGCGGCTCGTCGAACAGGAACACGTCGGGGTCGCGGGTCAGGGCCCGGCCCATCGCCACCCGCTGCCGCTGCCCGCCCGAAAGCTGCCCGGGCTTGCGATCCAGGAACTTCTCGATCTGCAGCAGCTCCGCCACATCGGCGATCTTTCGTTCGCGCTCGTCCTTGGGGACGCCGTGCATCTCCATCCCGAACGAGATGTTTCCGCGCACGGTCATGTTCGGGTAGAGCGCGTAGGACTGGAACACCATGGCGATGTTCCGGTCGGCCGGCTTGACCTCGTTCATCCGGCGGCCGCGGATGGCGATCTCGCCGCTCGTGACCTCTTCCAGCCCGGCGATCATGTTCAGAAGCGTGGACTTGCCGCAGCCGGAGGGGCCCACCAGCACCAGAAACTCGCCTTCCTCGACCGAAATGTCGGTCTCGTGCAGCACCTGAACCGAGCCGTAGGATTTCGTTGCATTCTTGATATCCAGGAAACCCATCGGCTTATCCCTTAACAGAACCGGCCATCAGGCCGCGCACGAAGAAGCGCCCCGCGACGACATAGACCAGAAGCGTCGGCAGTGCGGCCATGATCGCACCGGCGAAATGAACGTTATACTCCTTCACCCCCGTCGACGACTGGACGAGGTTGTTCAGCGCCACGGTCATCGGCTGACTGTCGAAGTCCGAGAAGGACGCGCCGAACAGGAAGTCGTTCCAGATATTGGTGAACTGCCAGATGATGCAGACCACGGCGATCGGGCCCGAGGACGGCAGCAGGATCCGCCAGAAGATGGTGAAGAACCCCGCCCCGTCGATCTGGGCCGCCCGCACCAGTTCGGTCGGGAAGGCGGCGTAGTAGTTGCGGAAATACAGCGTCGAGAAGCCGATGCCGTAGACGAAATGCACGAAGACCAGCCCCGGCACCGTTCCCGCCATCCCCATCAGCCCCAGCATCCGCGCCATCGGGATCAGCACCATCTGGAACGGGATGAAGCAGCCGAACAGGATCAGCCCGAAGATCAGGGTCGACCCGCGAAAGCTCCACTTCGTCAGGACATAGCCGTTCAGCGCGCCGATGATCGTCGACAGCGCCACCGCCGGAACCACCATGATGATCGAGTTGATGAAATACGGTTTCAGACCCGTCGCATCGACGCCGACCTGCGCCGTCGACCAGGCGCTCTGCCAGGGCGCGCCGGTCCATTGCCGCGGCAGCGCCATCATGCCGCCGGCCGTGATCTCGGACAGCGGCTTCAGCGAGTTCACCACCATCACGTAGAGCGGGAGCAGGTAGTAGATGCAGAACAGGATCAGGATGGCATAGATCGTCACGCGGGCCAGCCCGTCGGCGGTGAAGAACCGGCGATGCGGCCCGACGGGATCGGGCGACCCTGTGCCCGTGGTGATCACCTCGGTCGTGGGGGCGCTAGCCATCACTTCTTCTCCCGCAGTTCGGACCAGAGATAGGGCACGATGATCGCCGCGATCGTCATCAGCATGATCACCGCCGAGGCGGCGCCGATCCCCATCTGGTTCCGGGTGAAGGTGTAGGAATACATGAAGGTCGCCGGCACCTCGGTCGCCGTGCCCGGGCCGCCGCCGGTCAGCGCGATCACCAGGTCGTAGGACTTGATCGCCATGTGCGCCAGCACCACGAAGGCCGACATGAAGGCGGGGCGCAACTGCGGGATGACGATGCGGCGGTACAGCGCGAAGGTCGAGGCGCCGTCGATCTGCGCGGCTTTCAGCATCTCGTTGTCGATGCCGCGCAGCCCCGCGAGGAACATCGCCATGACGAAGCCGGATGTCTGCCAGACCGCCGCGATGACGATCGTGTAGATCGCCATGTCGCTGTCCTTGATCCAGCCGAAGCTGAAGCTTTCCCAGCCCCAGCCCCGGACCACCGCCTCAAGCCCGATGCCCGGGTCGAGGAACCACTTCCACGCCACCCCGGTCACGATAAAGCTGAGCGCCATCGGATACAGATAGACGGTGCGGATGAACCCTTCGGTCCTGATCTTCTGGTCCAGCAGGATCGCCAGCAGCAGCCCCAGGGCGCAGCAGATGACGATATAGAGCGAGGCGAAGATGATCAGGTTGTTGATCGCCGTGTCCCAGGCGCGGATGCGGAACAGGTTCTCGTAATTCTTCCAGCCGACCAGGTTGTAGCTGGGCAGGATCCGGCTGTCCGTGAAGGACAGGTACAGGGTGAACAGGATGAACCCGTAGACGAAGATCGCCACGATGGCGATGGTCGGGCTGAGCACGAGTTTCGGCAGGGCATCCTGCAGCCGGTCCATGGACCGGCCGCGCGCCGCCGGCGCTGTCTGTGACATGCAGTGGTCTCCGGTCGGTGACGAGAGGCGGCGCGACGCCGCCTCTCGCAGGCGGATGCCTGGATCACATGGCGATCTGGACGGCCGTCACCAGTTCCTGAACGGCGGTCTCGCTGTCGTACTCGCCGTTGAAATGCGCGGTGATCACGTCGTACATGGCGTTCTTCACCGCGGCCGGATTGGCGTGACCGTGGGCCATCGAGCCAAAGAGGTTGCCGCTGGACGCAGCCGCCTTGAAGTCCTCGTAGCCCTGCTGGCCGCACTTATCCAGCTCGCTCACATCCAGATCGGTCCGGGCGGGGACCGAGCCCTTCACCTTGTTGAACGCGATCTGGAACTCGGGCGACATGATCGCCTTGGCCAGCGCCGCCTGGGCGTCGGACACGCCGTCGCCCTGCTTGAACATCGCGAACTGGTCCGAGTTGAAGGTCACCTGATCCTGGGTGCCCGGGAAACGGAAGCAGACGAAATCCTCGCCCGGCACCTTGCCGGCGTTCAGAAATTCGCCCTTCGCCCAGTCGCCCATCATCTGGAACGCGGCCTCGCCGTTGATGACCATCGCCGTGGCCAGGTTCCAGTCGCGGCCCGAGAAGTTGTCGTCGACATAGCCGCGCAGCGTGCCCATCCGGTCGAAGACCTGCTTCATCGTGTCCGAGCCGAGCGCCTCTTCGTCCAGATCGACCATCGTCTTCTGGTAGAAGTCGGGGCCGCCCGTCGCCATCAGGACAGCGTCGAACAGCGTCGCGTCCTGCCAGGCCTGGCCGCCATGGGCCAGCGGCGTGTATCCCGCCTCTTTCGCGGAATCGAGCGCGGCGATGAATTCGTCCCAGTTCTGGGGCTGTGCGACGCCGATCTCGTCGAGGATCGTCTTGTTGCCCCAGACCCAGTTGGTCGAATGCACGTTCACCGGCGCGGCGACCCACTGGCCTTCATAAGTCGAGAACTTCTGGATCGCGTCGGGCACGACCTCTCCCCAGTTCTCTTCCTCGGCGATGGGGTTGAGGTCGGCGAGCGCGCCCTCCTTGGCCCAATCGGTGATGTCGAAGCCCAGCATCTGCACGGCGGTCGGCGCATTGCCCGAGGTGACGCGCGCGCGCAGCACCGTCATCGCCTGGGTGCCGCCGCCGCCGGCGACGGGCATGTCTTCCCAACCGATGCCCTGCTTCTGAAGGTCCTCCTTGAGGACGTTCAGCGCCGCGGCCTCACCGCCCGAGGTCCACCAGTGCAGCACCTCCACGTTCTCTTGTGCGGCGGCAAGCGTCGCTGACGCGGCGAAAGCCGCGACAGCGGTCATGGTTCCCCTGAAAATACGCATCTAGGTTTCCTCCCGTTTCTGCGTTGCTACGTTAGCGCCCAAACTGCGCCGGAATGCAAGGGGCATCCGGCTGCGGCCCCCATCCCCGGGGCACGCCCCTCCTCGGCGCGCCCCGGTATGCGGCTCCGGCGCCGCCCGTCGGATCAGCTCCCCGCGAAGCGCGCCTTGCGCTTGTCGCGGAACGCGGCGATTCCCTCGGACCTGTCGCCGCTCGCGGCCATCATGCCCGATCCGAGCGCCTCCGTCATCGCCGCGCGATCCTCGCCCGCAGCGGCGTGGATCATGTATTTCGCGGTCTCGGCGGCGCGCGGCGAAAGCTCGGCGGCCGCGGCCGCGATCTCGCGGGCGGCGGCCAGCGGGTCGTCGGCGACCTGGGCGGCGAAGCCGAGCGCCAGCGCCCGGTCCGCCGACAATCGCCGCCCGAACAGCGCCATCTCCTTGACCGCGGCTTCCGGCAGAAGGCGCAGCAGGCGCTGCGTGCCAGACCAGCCCGGCACGATGCCCACCGACGCTTCGGGCAGCGCCAGCATGGCGCCCGGCGACAGGACACGGATATCGCAGCAGGCGGCAAGCTCCAGCCCGCCGCCGAAGGCCGGTCCGCCGATCGCCGCGACGGTCGGGACGGGCAGACGCGCCAGCCTGTCGAAGGCGCGATGCCCGCGCCGCACCCAGTTCCGCACGAAATCAACGGGGGGAAGCGCGGCCCATTCACCGATGTCGGCGCCGGTGCAGAAGGCGCGGGTCCCCTCGGCGCCCAGCACCAGCGCACGGACGGACCCGTCGCCCTCGACCGTGTCGCAGTGCCGGTCGATCGCGGCGAGCATCTCGACGGTCAGGGCGTTCAGCTTGGCCGGATTGTCCAGCCGCAACTCGGCCACACCATCCCGCAGCGTCAGATGGACCGCGCTCACAGCGCCAGCTCCATCGGCCCGCGCGACAGCAGCTCCGCAGGCATGACGCTGGCGTTCCCCGCAACGGTGACCCGCCCGTCCGAGGCGGCGACGATATCGCGCTCGGGCTCGATCCCCGGCATGACCTCGGTGGCGACCGGTCCGTTCTGGGTCAGGCGCATCACGCAACGCTCGGTAATGTACAGGACCTCCTGACCGGTCTCTCTGGCCCGGCGGCCCGAGAAGGTGACATGCTCGACCTCCTCGACCAGCTTTGCGAATTTGCCCGGTTTCCGCACGGTTATCTCGCGCTCATTCATCTGGATATCCGCCCCGGCTTCGAACATGCCGGAAAACACGATTTTTTTCGCGTTTGCCGTGATGTCCACGAAGCCGCCACAGCCGGCGGTCAGATAGGGCTTTTTCCCGAGTTTCGACACGTTTACGTTGCCTTGCGCGTCGATTTCAAGAAATGACAGGAATGTCAGGTCGAACCCGCCGCCCTGGAAATAGGTGAATTGCTGTGGCGACGGCATGAAGGCATCGGCGTTCGAGGCGCAGCCGAAGGCAAAGCCGGCCAGGGGCATCCCGCCGACCGCCCCCTGTTCGATGGCCCATGTCACGGCCTGCGGTTCCCCGGCCTCGGACAGGATGCGCGGCACCATGGCCGAGATCCCGAAGCCCAGATTGGCGGTCTGGCCACGGCGCAGCTCCATGGCCGCCCGGCGCGCGACCACCTTCTCGATCCCGTGTTCCGCGTGGGAAAAGCTGGACCAGGGGCGCATGACCTCGCCCGAGATCGCCGGGTCGTAGGGGGTGCCGGTGGTCTGGCTCTGATCCGGATCCACGACGACGAGATCGACCAGATGCCCCGGCACGCGCACGTCGTGGGGCCGCAGCGACCCCTGCGCCGTGATCCGTTTGACCTGGGCGATGACCAGACCGCCATGGTTGCGCACGGCGATGGCCTGTTCCAGCCCGCCCAGATACGCGCCCTCATGCTCGTAGGTCAGGTTGCCGCGCTCATCGGCGGTGGTGGCGCGGATGATGGCGATATCGGGGACGATGTTCGGGAAATGCAGCCAGTCGCGGCCGCCGAACTCCACCCGCCGGACGATAGGCGCCGCGGCGGCCCTGCCGTTCATCGCGCAGCCCTGGCGCCGGGGATCGACGAAGGTGTCCAGGCCCACCTGGGTCAGCACCCCGGCCCCGCGCGCCCCGACCTCGCGGTGCATGTCAAACAGGATCCCGGACGGGACGTTGTAGGCGGCGACGCGGTCCTCGGTCAGCATGCGCCAGATCTCGGGCATGGGCAGCGATGACGGGCCGCTCGGATAGGATCCGGCGATCACCCGCGCAAGCAGGCCGTCCCGGGCGATGTGATCGATGCCCTTGATCCCGTACATGTCGCCGGCCGCGATCGGATGCAGCGTGGTCAGGTCGCGCGGATGCCCCTCGCGGCCGAACCGTTCGCCGAGGGCGCGCAACACCCGGTCGGGGCATCCCAGCCCCGAAGACGACGAGACGGTGACGATCGCGCCATCGCCGATCCGGGCCACCGCGTCGTCGGCAGATACGATCTTAGACATCAGACTGTTCCCGCCCCGTTGCCGTAATCAACCCTGACTGCCCGCCCTGTCCGGGCGGCATCGCGCACCGCCAGCGCCACCGCCAGCGACCGCACACCGTCTTCGCCGTCGGCCGCCGGGCGCCCCCGGCCCGCCACGGCATCGGCAAAGGCCGAAACCGTCTCTTCGTACAGGTCGTGGCGGTCGAAGGGGATATCGTGGCGTCCGCGCGCATCGAGAAGCGTGACCGTCCCCTCGGGCCGCTGGCTCATCACGTCGCGGGCATAGACGGACCCTTCCGTCCCATGCAGCTCGATCCCCGACCGGGCATGGGGGTGGGTGAAGCTTTCATGGCTCTGCACCATCACGCCCGACGGCATGGTCCAGACCGACATGACGCTGTCCTCGACCCCCTGTCCCATGCCGGCGCTCGCCGCCCGCGCCACGACCTCGGCCGGGTCCTCGTTGAGATAGAACCGGACGGTATCGGCGTCGTGAACCGTGATGTCCGGGATCACCCCGCCGCCGGCCGCCGGGTCGTCCAGGCGCCAGCCGCGCAGATGGGCGGGCAGATGCCCGGCATGGAACACCCGCACGCTGAGGATCCGCCCCAGGCTGCCATCCTGCACCAGCGCCCGCACCGCACGATGTGACCCGGCGCAGCGCAGGTGGTGGTTGGTGGCGAAGACGACGCGCCGGTCCCGCGCCGCCGCCACCATCTCGCGCGCCTGGTCCACCGTCATCGCCAGCGGCTTCTCGCACAGAACGTGCTTGCCCGCCGCGATGGCCGCCATTGCCTGCGGATGGTGTTTCTCGTTGGTGGTCGAGATGTAGACCGCATCGATGCGGCTGTCGGACAGGAAGCGCGCCAGCCGGTCGTGGCTCTGTCCGATCCCGTGCCGGTCGGCATAGGCGCGGCCCCGTGAGGCATCGCCGCTCAGCACCGCCGCGACGCTGTGACCGGGCTGGGCGCGCACCGCGTTCAGCATGAATTCCGAGGCGATGGTGCTCGCCCCGGCAAATCCCCATCGCATGGCGACTCCTGCTTCGTAAGGAACATTTCCATTCTGCTAATGGATCGTTCCAAAGTCAATGCGACCCGCAGCCGTTTCGGCGGCTCGTCACTGCCACCGAACGCCCTGGCGCGACAGTTCGGCCTGCACCGCCGCCATCTCGGGACGGTCCAACCGCTCGGGGCGCCCCACGGCCAGAGCGGCGGCGATGCCGGCGCCCTGCCCGGTGACCGCGCAGCAGGCCATGTTTCGCGTGGCGGCATGGGCGACGGCGCTTCCGCCGATGGCGCGCCCCGCCACCAGCAGGCCCCGCACCCCCTGCGGCAGCAGCGCGCGGTAGGGAACGTGCATGTAGCGCCCGGTCGTCGGCAGGATCAGGATGCCGTAGCCATCGACGAATTCGGGATAGATGCCGATGCTGTCGTCGAACCGGCCCTGATCGCGCACGTCGCCGTCGGTCAGGTCATAGGCGGCGCGGATCTTGCGCGTGTCGCGAATGCCGATGGTCATCCCGAAATTCCGCAGCCGGGCGCCGGCGCAGCCGGGCACGTAGCGGCGCAGCGCCTCGACCGCCAGCATCGCCTGACGCCGGCCCTCGATCTCCCACCGGGTCATGCTGTCGGGATCGGTGCCGTCGCAGCCGGCCAGATGGATCAGGTTCATGTATGTCAGCTCGCCCGTGTCATGGGCGGCGCCCCAGGTGCCGGCAATCGTGTTCAGCGCCGCGGGGATCAGCCCGTCGCGGATCGCCTGTTCGAACGGCTTGCCGAGATAGGGCGAGAACATCGCGTCCTCCTTCCCCGTCGTCTCGATCTGCCATTCCCCCGACGACCAGTCGCCATAGGTCTGGGGATCGGCCCGGACACCGTTCAGGAAGGTGCGCTTGTCCACCCCAGCCAGGTGGAACATCACGCTGGCGGCCTGCATCCGCTCGACCGGCGTCTTGCGGGTCGGCGCGCCGGCGCGATGGGCGATGTCGGCATCTCCGGTGCAATCGATCACCACCTGCGCCAGTACCGCCTCGCGCCCCGCCTTGCTCTCGGTCACGATCCCGGCGATCCGGTCGCCCCGCATGACCGGCGCCACGAACTGCCGGTGCAGCATCGGCCTGACGCCCGCCTCTTCCACCAGGGCATCGGCCACCAGCTTGAACCCCTCGCTGTCCAGCTCGTAGCTCAGCGACTGGCTTTCGGGCACGGCGGCGCCCATGGCGCGGGCCCGATCCTCGTATTCCCGGCCGATGCCGCCGGCCTCGACCGTCTGCTCATGGCGGTACCAGGCAAACCCCTCGACGCCCACGACGGTGATATTGCCGCCCATGCAGCCGAACCGCTCGACCAGCGCCACCTGCGCGCCCGCGCGCGCCGCGGCCAGCGCGGCCGCCAGACCGGCCGGCCCCGAGCCGACCACCAGCACCTCGGTCTCGTGCACGACCGGGATGTCGCGGGCGGGTTCGTGGATGGTGGCGGTCATCGCGGCGCTCCCTGTCATCGCGACCGGGCTGCCATGCCGGCACGCGGCTGGCAAGCGCATCGCGGTGGACAGTCGGACAAGCACGCGCCATCAAAGCGGAAACAGCCGCAGAAAAGGAGCCGCCATGGACCTGCCCCGCAACGAATTCCGCGCCGCGTTGAAGGCGGGCCGCCGGCAGATCGGTTTCTGGTGCACCCTGCCCGATAGCGGTCTGGTCGAGCTGCTGGCCGGCTGCGGCTACGACTGGCTGACGATCGACACCGAGCATTCGCCGCTGGACGCCGCCGGCATCACGCCGCTGCTTCAGGCGGTCGCGCCCTACCCTGTCTCGGCGCTGGTGCGCCCCGGCTGGAACGACCCCGTCGAGATCAAGCGCCTGCTGGATTGCGGCGCGCAGACCCTGCTCGTTCCCTATGTGCAGACGGCCGATGAGGCCCGCGCCGCCGTGGCCGCCACACGCTATCCCCCGCACGGGATCCGGGGTGTTTCGGGCGGCAGCCGCGCCAGCCGCTTCGGCGCGGTGCGCGACTACACGGCCCGGGCCTCGGAAGAGCTGTGCCTGCTGGTGCAGGTGGAAACGACCGAGACGCTGCCGAGGATCGAGGAGATCGCCGCGGTGGACGGTGTCGACGGCATGTTCGTCGGCCCCGCCGACCTTGCCGCGTCCATGGGGCATCCCGGCAACGCGACCCATCCCGACGTGCGCGCGGCGGTGATCGACGCCATCCGCCGGATCACCGCGGCGGGTCGGCCGGCCGGGGTGCTGTCCACCGATCCCGAGACCCTGCGCCTGGCGGACGAGGCTGGCGCCGCCTTCATCGCGGTCGGCCTGGACACGACCGTCCTGCGCCAGGGGGCGCTCCGCCTGCGCGAAGGCTGGCGCGGCTGACGCTCACCCCTCGGGGACGTTGCGGCGCAGCTCGTCGCGCCAGACCGCGGCCGAGGCATCGGACGGGGCGCGCCAGTCGCCGCGGGGGCTGAGCGCCCCGCCGGCCGATACCTTGGGCCCGTTGGGCAGCGCCGAACGCTTGAACTGGCTGAACTCGAAGAACCGCCACAGGAACGAGTCGAGCCAGCGCCGGATCGTCGCCAGATCGTATTCGTTCTTGCGGTCCTCGGGGAAGCCCACGGGCCAGGCGCCGCCCCGGCGGTCGCGCCAGGCATGCCAGGCGAGAAAGGCGACCTTGGACGGCGGGTGGCCGTAGCGCATCAGGTGGAACAGGAAGAAGTCGTGCAGCTCGTAGGGACCGATCCTGTCCTCGGTGCTCTGCAACTCCTCCTCCTCCCCCTGGGGAACCAGTTCCGGCGAGATCTCGGTCTGCAGGATCGCATCGAGGACGCGGTGCGTATCGTCGTCGAACTGGCCGGTGCGGATGGTCCAGCGGATCAGATACTGGATCAGCGTCTTGGGCACGCCGGCATTGACGGCATAATGGCTCATCTGATCGCCGACGCCGTAGGTGCACCAGCCCAGGGCCAGTTCCGACAGATCGCCCGTGCCGATGACGAAGCCACGCCGCTGGTTGGCCAGCCGGAACAGGTAATCAGTGCGCAGCCCCGCCTGCACGTTCTCGAACGCGATGTCGTAGACGGGTTCGCCCCCGGCGAAGGGATGCCCCATATCGGTCAGCATCTGCCGGGCGGCGGGCTTGATGTCGATCTCTTCGGCCGTGACGCCCATGGCGCGCATCAGCGTCCAGGCATTCGATTTCGTGCCCTCGGACGTGGCGAAGCCGGGCATGGTGAAGCCCAGGATCCGGTCGCGCGGCAGGCCGAGCCGGTCGCAGGCCTTGGCCGCGACGATCAGCGCATGGGTCGAATCCAGCCCGCCCGACACGCCGATGACCATGTTGTGCGATCCGGTCGCCTCCAGCCGTCGGCGCAGCCCCTCGACCTGGATGTTGAAGGCCTCGTAGCAATCCTGATCCAGATGGCTTTCGCGGTTCGGCACGTAGGGAAAGCGCCGGATCGGACGGATCAGCCCGACATCCTCGAAATGCGGACGGTGATCGAATGTCACCCGCCGGTACGGCCGCCGCTCGGCCAGGGCGGTGTCGTTGAAGGTGCCGGTGCGCAACCTTTCGTTCAGGATGCGCCCCGTATCGACATCGGCCAGGCACAACGCCGGTTCCAGCTGGAACCGCTCCGATTCCCGCAGCAGATCGCCCAGTTCGTAGATCGCCCCCTGCCCGTCCCAGGCCAGATCGGTGGTGCTTTCCCCGGCGCCGGCGGCGGAATAGACATAGGCGGCGAAGGCCCGCATCGATTGCGCGCGGCACAGCGTGTGCCGGTCGTCTGACTTGCCGATCACGATGTTGGATGCCGACAGATTGGCCAGGATGACCGCCCCCGCCAGCGCCGCCGCCGTCGAGGGCGGCTGAGGCCCCCAGTAATCCTCGCAGATCTCGGCCGCGAAGACGAAGCCGGGCAGATCGCGCGCCTCGAAGACCAGATCGGGGCCGAAGGGCGCGTCCTGCCCGGCGGCGCGGATTGTTCCGCCCTCGGTGCCCCGGCCATGGGCGAACCAGCGTTTCTCGTAATATTCGCGGTAATTGGGCAGGTAGGATTTCGGCACCACCCCCAGGATCCGCCCCTGCGACAGCGCCACTGCGCAATTGTAAAGCCGCCCGTCATGCCGCAGCGGCGCCCCGATCAGAAGAACCGGCGCGAGCCCCGCGGTCGCCGCGGCGATCTCGGCCAAGGCCGCGTCCACCGCGGAGAGCAGAGCGTCCTGCATCAGCAGATCGTCGATGGCATAGGAAGACAGGCAAAGTTCGGGGAAGACCACCAGATCGGCGCGTTCGGCATCGGCCCGGCGCGCCTGCTCGACAATGGCGTCGCGATTGAAGCTCACATCGGCCGGGCGAACGGCGGGGGTCGCCGTCGCCACGCGCACGAAACCGTGTCGGTGCATCGCCGCAAATCGTGCCGGTCCCGAATCCGCCATGCCTGTCTCCATCCTCGCTGTGCCCCACTTGTCCCGCAGAGGCCGGCCCAGGGCAACCGGCCGCCGCACATTCGGAACCGCTGGAAGCGGCAAGAGGTTGCGCTACACAATAGGCGCGGGGCGGCCAGGGCGCCGGCCCGGTCCGGAATTGCGGGGGCATGCGATGAGATCAGACACGGCGAAGGCGGTTCGCGCATTGGCGGCCAACCGGATGGCGATCGAGGCGATCGACCCCGAGATCGATGGCGGGCGCTTTGCGGCGAAGACGGTCGAAGGCGCGCCCTTCACCGTCACGGCCGACCTGTTCGGCGACGGGCACGAGGTGTTCGGCGCGGCCGTGCGGTGGCGCGAGACGGGATCGAAGGATTGGCACGAAGTGCCGATGCGGCATCTGGTCAACGACCGGTGGACCGCCACCTTCCACTTCGAGAGGATCGGGCCGCACGCCTTCACCATCGTGGCCTGGCGCGACGTCTTCGCCACCTGGCGCCGCGACACCAGAAAGAAGATCGCCGCGGCCCAGAATGTCGATGTCGAGATCGAGGAGGCGCGGCTGCTGCTGCGGGCCATCCGGGCGCGGGGCGAGGATGCGCAGCGGCTGAAGGATCTGCGGTCGGCCGTGAAGACCGCCGAGGATCCGGCGGCCCTGCTGACCTCGGACGAGACCGCCGCCCTGATGGCCAGATTGGGCCCCCGCGCCAACCTCACCCCGCTCGGCCGCGACCTGCCGGTCTGGGTCGACCGCGAGCGCGCGGCCTTCAGCGCCTGGTACGAACTCTTTCCGCGGTCCGCCGGTCCCGAGGGTCGGCACGGCACGTTCGACGACGTCATCGGCCGGCTGCCCTATGTGCGCGATCTGGGCTTCGACGTGCTGTATTTCCCGCCCATCCATCCGATCGGGCGCACCAACCGCAAGGGCCGGAACAACAGCCTGACGGCCGAGCCGGGCGATGTCGGCAGCCCCTATGCCATCGGCTCGGACGAGGGGGGCATGTTCGACGTGCATCCCGAGCTTGGCACGCTGGAGGATTTCGACCGTCTGGTCGCCGCCGCCGCCGAACACGGGCTGGAAATCGCGCTGGACGTGGCGCTGAACGCCTCGCCCGATCATCCCTGGATCGCGGAGCATCCCGACTGGTTCGAGCGGCGGCCCGACGGCAGCATCAAATACGCCGAGAACCCGCCGAAGAAGTACGAGGACATCGTCAATTTCCGCTACTACATGGATGACGGCGCGCCGAACCTGCCCTTCTGGGAGGCGATCCGCGACCTGTTCCTGTTTTGGGCGGGCCATGGCGTTCTGTCCTTCCGCGTGGACAACCCGCACACCAAGCCGTTCCCCTTCTGGGAATGGATCATCGCCGAGGTGCGCCGCGAGCATCCCGGTGCGATCTTCCTGTCCGAGGCGTTCACCCGGCCGAAGGTGATGAAGCGGCTGGCCAAGCTCGGCTTCAACCAGAGCTACTCCTACTTCACCTGGCGCCACACCAAGGCGGAACTGACCGAGTATCTGACCGAACTGACCACCGAGGAATGCCGCCACTACATGCGGGTCAACTTCTTCACCAACACGCCCGACATCAATCCGGTGTTCCTCCAGACCTCGGGGCGGCCGGGCTTTCGCACCCGGTTCGTCCTCGCCTCGTCGCTGGCGGGGAATTACGGCATGTATTCGGGGTTCGAGCTGTGCGAGGGGGCGCCGCTGCCGGGGCGCGAGGAATATCTCGACAGCGAGAAATACGAGATCAGGCATCGCGACTACGACGCGCCGGGCAACATCAAGGCCGATATCCGGCTGATGAACCGCATCCGCCGGCAGGAGCACGCCTTTCGCGACTTCACGAACCTGCGGTTCTACACCGCCCATGACGACCGGGTGCTGTATTACGGCAAGATGGACCGTGCCAGCGGCAGCTATGTGCTGTTCCACGTCCTGCTGGACCCGTTCCAGCCGGCGGATTTCGGGTTCGAGGTGCCGCTATGGGAATTCGGCCTGCCCGATGACGGATCCATCCAGGTGCAGGACCTGATCCACGGCAACGGCTTCGCCTGGCAGGGCAAGTCCCACAGCCTGTCGCTCGACCCGCATATGCGCCCCTACGCGATCTGGAAATTGCTGCCCCCCCAAGGAGGCCAAGCCTGATGAATGTCACAGCCGATCTGAAGCCCGCCATGGAGGACGGCGTCGTCGCCGACTGGTACAAGGACGCGGTGATCTACCAGCTTCACGTCAAGGCCTACCAGGACAGCAACGGCGACGGCATCGGCGACTTCAAGGGGCTGATGAGCCGGCTGGACCATGTGCAGGAACTGGGCGCGACCGCCATCTGGCTGCTGCCCTTCTACCCGTCGCCCCTGCGCGACGACGGCTATGACATCGCCGAATACAAGGAGGTGAACGCCTCCTACGGCGACATGGACGATTTCCGCGCCCTCGTGGAAGAGGCGCATCGCCGCGGCCTGAAGGTCATCACCGAGCTGGTCATCAACCACACCAGCGACCAGCATGCGTGGTTCCAGCGCGCGCGCCAGGCCCCGCGGGGCAGCGCCGAGCGCGATTTCTACGTCTGGTCGGACGATCCCAACAAGTGGATGGACCTGACGCGCATCATCTTCAACGATACCGAACCGTCGAACTGGACGTGGGATCCGGTGGCGGAACAGTATTACTGGCACCGGTTCTTCAACCATCAGCCCGATCTGAACTTCGACAATCCGGCCGTGCTGGACGCCGTGCTGGACGTCATGCATTTCTGGCTTGACATGGGGGTGGACGGGCTGCGCCTCGACGCGATCCCCTATCTTGTCGAGCGGGACGGCACCAACAACGAGAACCTGCCCGAGACCCACGACGTGCTCAAGGCGATCCGCGCGGATCTCGACGCCCATTACGAGGGGCGGATGCTGCTGGCCGAGGCCAATCAATGGCCCGAGGACACCCGCCCCTATTTCGGCGAGGGCGACGAGTGCCACATGGGGTTCCACTTTCCGCTGATGCCGCGGATGTACATGGCCGTGGCGCAGGAGGACCGGCACGCGATCACCGACATCATCCGGCAGACGCCCGAGATCCCGGCCGATTGCCAATGGGGCATCTTCCTGCGCAACCACGACGAGCTGACGCTGGAAATGGTGACCGACCGCGAACGGGATTACCTGTGGGAGACCTATGCCGCCGACCGGCGCGCCCGGATCAACATGGGCATCCGCCGCCGGCTGGCGCCGCTGATGCAGAACGACCGGCGCAAGATCGAGCTTCTGAACTCGCTGCTTCTGACCATGCCGGGCACGCCGATCCTGTATTACGGCGACGAGATCGGCATGGGCGACAATTATTACCTCGGCGACCGCGACGGGGTGCGCACGCCCATGCAATGGAGCGCCGACCGCAATGCCGGCTTTTCCCGGGCCGTGCCGCAGCAGCTTTACCTGCCGACGATTCAGGATCCGGTCTACGGCTATCAGGCCGTGAACGTCGAGGCGCAGCAGGCCAGCCCCTCGTCGCTGCTGAACTGGATGAAGCGCATGGTGAACGTGCGTCAGCGCCACACCGTCTTCGGACGGGGCGAAATCCAGCTTCTCTATCCGCTGAACCGCAAGGTCCTGGCATATATCCGCCGCGACGGGACCGAGGCGGTGCTGTGCGTCGCCAACCTGTCGCGCTCGGCCCAGGCGGTCGAGATCGACCTGAGCGAATTCAAGGGTCGCGTTCCGGTCGAGCTGACCGGCCATTCGCCGTTCCCGCCGGTGGGCGACCTGCCCTATCTGGTCACCCTGCCCGGCTACGGCTTCTACTGGTTTCTTCTGGCGGATGAAGAAGACGCCCCGTCCTGGCACACGCCCTCGACCCCGATCCTGCCGGACTTTCTGACCCTGACCACCCGCGACGGCCGCCTGTCCACCGCGCTGTCGGGACGCGCGGGCGAGGATTTCCAGCGCGAGACGCTGACGAAATACCTGCCGCTTCAGCGCTGGTTCGCCGGCAAGGGGCGGCGGCTGAAATCGGTGCAGATGCGCCCGCTCGCCGAAATGGAAAGCGGTCGCTACCTGCTCGCCCTGGCCGAAGCGCAGGTCGAGGGCGACATGCAGCGCTATTTCCTGCCGCTTGCCGCGCATTGGGACGAGGCCGCGCTCACCCTCTCGCCGCGTCTGCCGGCGACACTGGCCAAGATCCGTCGCACCAACCGGGTGGGCGCCGTTCTGGACGGGGCCGCCGACGAAAGTCTGGCCCGGGCATTGCTGGACGCCCTGCGCACCGAGCGGCGGATCGACACGCTCGACGGGGGGCAACTCGTCTTCTCGAAAGGCGCGCTGCTGGACGAGATCGAGGAGGTCGGCGAGCCGCGCCTGATGTCGGCCGAGCAGAGCAACGCCTCGATCGCCTTCGGCAGCGAGATCATCCTCAAGCTCTATCGCCGGCTGCAGGAGGGGTTGCAGCCGGACGTGGCGATCCCGCGCTTCCTGACCGAAGAGACGGAATTCACCGCCAGCCCCCCGCTTCTGGGGACGGTGGAATGGGTGGCGTCCGACGGGACCGAGACGACCCTGGCCGCATTCTCGCAATATGTCGCCAATCAGGGCGATGCCTGGGGCTATGTCGTCGATGCGCTGGACCGCGAGATGGAAGCGCGGGAGCTGGGCGGCGCCGAGCCCGCGCCCGAACCCGGCACGCCGGCCGAGACCCCGCTGATGGGGGGATCGCTGGATCTGGGGGCGCTCCTGGGTCAGCGGACGGCCGAGCTGCACATGGCTCTGGCCAGCGGCGGCGCGGACTCGCCCTTCGCCTCGTCCCCCATGCGGGCCGCGGATGTCTCGGAACTGGCCGAAACGGTGCTGCAGGAGCTTGACGCGATGATGGAGCACCTGCGCGACCGCCTCTCCGGCCTGCCGGATACGGCGCGCGGCGCGGCCGAGGAACTGGTCTCTGCGCGCGATGCGCTGGCTGCCAGGATCGACAGCATTCGCGGGATGACACCGTCGGGTCGCCAGAGCCGCATCCACGGCGATTTCCACCTGGGTCAGGTCCTGGTCGTCCATAACGACGTGCTGATCATCGATTACGAGGGCGAGCCGGCCCGGACGCTGGAGGAACGCGAGGCGAAAACCTCGCCCCTGCGCGACGTGGCGGGGATGCTGCGCTCGTTCGACTATGCGCTCTGGACCGCCCTCGACCGCCGCATCCAGAAGGGCGGCGATGCCGAACGCGCAGCGGACATGGTCGAGAACTGGCGCGAGGCGACGCAGGAGACGTTCCTGACCGCCTATCGCGACCGTCTGGGCGACGATCCGATCCGCCCGACCGATCCGGCGTTCGAGGCAACGTTGCTGGACCTGTTCCTGATCCAGAAGGCGGCATACGAGGTCGATTACGAGCTTGCGATGCGGCCGAACTGGGTGGGGATCCCGATCCAGGGCTTGCTGGCGCTGGCCCGTCGCGGGGGCTGATCCGCATGCCGCCGGCATCGGGCTGTCTCGCCCGGTGCCGACAGCTCGGATCACCGCCGCGCCCCGTCCAGGCGGAACCAGCGATAGCCATAGGGTGGCAGAGCGATCGCGTCACCCACCTTGGCGTCGTCCCCCGGGTCCAGCAGGCTTGTCAGCCGTTCCGCGCCGTCCAGTTCCAGCGTCGGCCGCGCGGGCCGGTCGGACCGGTTGTGCAGGGTGGCGACGCGGTTGCCGCGCCAGCTGCATTCTAGGCCCAGAACCGTATCCGGCAGCCCGGAAAGCGGCCGGCACTCGCCCCAGCCGATCTCGGGGCAGGACCGGCGGGCGCGAACCAGATGCTGAACCCGCGTCAGCAGGGAATCGGGTGCGCCCGTCTGGCGCGCGGCATTGACGTGCCGGTATCCGCAGGGCCCATCCTCCACCACCGGCAACACCGTGTCGCCCGCGATGGCCGAGAACCCCCCATGAGGCTCGTCCGCCCATTGCATCGGGGTGCGCACCGGATACCGCTCGGGCAGCGACAGATCCTCGCCCTGCCCGATCTCGTCGCCATACCACATGACCGGGGTGCCCGGCAGCGCCAGCATCAGCGATTGCGCCAGCGCCACCCGGTCGTGATCGCCCCCCAGCATCGGCGCCAGACGCCGCCGGATGCCGCGGTCGTAGATCCGCATGCAGGCCTCCGGCCCGAAGGCAGCGAAAACCTCCTCGCGCTCCGCCTCGGTCAGCTTGTCCAGCGACAACTCGTCATGATTGCGCAGGAACACCGCCCATTGCGCCTGATCGTCGCCGCCTTCGGGACGCGAGGACAGCGCCTCGAGGATCGGGGCGGCCTGCCCGCGCGCGAAGGACAGCCACAATGCCTGGTTCAGCGGAAAGTCCAGAACGAGGTTCATCCGCTCGTCCCGGTCGAAGCCGCGCCCGCCGAAATAGTCGGGAATGCGGTCGCGGGTCACGTTCGCCTCGGCCAGCATGATCGCCCCCGCCCGCCGCCAGGCCAGAAAATCCCGCATCTCGGACAGAAGCAGAAGCGGATCGCGCTCGGGCTCTTCCTTCAACCCCTTGTATTCGATCAGGAAGGGCACCGCATCCACGCGAAAGCCCCAGACGCCCAGTTCCAGCCAGTAGCCCATGATGCGGAAGATTTCGTTCCGCACCTCGGGGTTGGCGATGTTGAGGTCGGCCTGATGCGCGTAGAACCGGTGCATGTACCAGGCGCAGGCGGCCTCGTCATAGGTCCAGACGGCCTCTTGCACGCCCGGAAAGATGATGCCGTCGGTGATGTCCTCGGGCTTGTCCCTGGACCAGACATACCAGTCGCGATAGCGGCTTTCGGGATCGGAACGGGCGGCCTGGAACCACGGATGATCGACCGAGGTGTGGTTGACCACCAGATCGACGATCACCTTCAGCCCCCTGTCTGCGGCGGCCCGGCTGAAAGCCACGAAATCGCCCGGCGAGCCGAGCCGCGGATCCACTCCGTAGAAATCGGTGATGTCGTAGCCGTTGTCGCGGTTCGGGGTCGGGTAGAAGGGATTCAGCCAGATCGCCGTGGCGCCCAGGGCCTCGATATGATCCAGCCGATGTTCGAGCCCGGCGAAGTCGCCGATGCCGTCGCCGCTCGCATCCATGAACGTCTCGACGTCCAGGCAATAGATCACGGCGTTCTTGTACCACAGATCCAGCATCATCGTTCCCCCGCCGCCGATATGGCGTCAGTGCACCGCCCCCCTGCCCGATTCCCGCTCACGCGGCCTTGCGATGCCGCTCCGGAACTTTGGTCGGACGCCCGCCATTGGTCCCGCACCCCGTCAACAGCGGCAGGAGCTTGCTATGCCAGTCATCATGATCAGCGGCGCCTCTGCGGGCGTCGGTCGCGCAACCGTTCGCCGTTTCGCAGGTCCCGGGATGCGCATCGGCCTGATCGCCCGCAGCAGCGAGCGGCTCGAAGCCGCCGCCGCCGAGGTGCGCGAGCGCGGGGGCGAGGCGCTGGTCCTGCCGCTGGACGTGGCTGATGCCGCGGCGGTCGAAGACGCGGCCGAGCGGCTGGAGGCCGCCTTCGGTCCGATAGACGCATGGATCAACGTGGCGATGGTGACGGTCCTGTCGCCGGTGGCGCAGATGACGCCAGAGGAATACCGGCGGGTGACGGACGTGACGTATCTGGGCACGGTGCATGGCACGCTGGCCGCCCTGAAGCGGATGAAGCCGCGCGACCGGGGGACGATCGTGCAGGTGGGTTCGGCGCTCGGCTATCGGTCGATCCCGCTGCAATCGGCCTATTGCGCGGCCAAGGCGGCGGTCCGGAGCTTTACCGACAGCCTCCGGTCGGAACTGATGCATGACGGGTCCGGCGTGCGGCTGACGATGGTTCAGCTTCCGGCGGTGAACACGCCGCAATTCGACTGGGCGCGCAACAAGATGCCCCACCGCCCGCAGCCGCTGCCGCCGATCTTTCAGCCAGAACCGATCGCCGACGCCATCCATCACGCGGCGCACGAGGCCCGGCGCGAATACTGGCTGGGCTTCTCCGCGGTCAAGGCGATCATGGGTCAGAAGCTGGCGCCCGGTCTGGGCGACAGGATCCTCGCCAGCGAAGCCTATTCCGGCCAGGCCACCGACGAACCGGCCGAGGAGCGGCCCGACAACCTGTTCGATCCGGTGCCGGGCGATTACGGCGCGCATGGGCGCTTCGACGGGCAGGCCGCGTCGCGATCCCCCGCGATCTGGGTCTCGGAGCACCGGGATCTGGCAGTGGGTCTGGGGGCGCTGGCGCTGGCGGCGCTGGTCGCGGGCGCGATGGGCGCCGCGGGGCGCGCATCGCGGGGCGGCCGGCGATGATGGCGCCGACCGTGCTGCCCTCGGCCCGGACCGACCGGCGCCCGAAACGCATCGGCATCGGCCCGCTGATGACCGGGCTGGGGCTGGCCACGATGGCGGCGATCCTTGCCGGCCGCCAGTTCCGGCAGGCGACGCCGCCGCGCCCGCATCCCCCGGGATCCCCCCGCGCCCATCCCGATACCGCCGCCGAAGAGGCGCGTCGCCGGGCCCTGCGCCGGTCGCGCGACGGCGCCGCGATCCTCAGCTTCAGCGTGCTGGCCGATAGCGGGATGGAGCATTACCGCGGCGGCTATTACCACAAGACGATGTATGCCGCGCCGGCCACGGCGGCCGTGTCGATAGCCGCCAACCTGGCCGAGCCAGGGCGGCGCAGCGGCGGTGGCGGCGCGCTGTCGGCCGTGCATCTGGCCTCGGCCGCGGTGGGGCTGGTCGGACTGCGATATCATCTGCACAACCTGCGCAGCCGCGATGGCGGGCTGAGCTGGAACAACCTGTTCTACGGCGCCCCTCTCGGCGCGCCCGGCGCGCTGGTCACGGCCGGCCTGATCGGCGCCGTCTCGCATGCGATGGCCCGGGCGGATCACGACGCCCCGGCGGCGTTGAGCCGGCGCCACGGCCGGCAGTTGGCCGCCCTGTCCACCGTGGCGCTGATGGGCGAGACGGCCGAAGTCGCGCTGCTGCATTTCCGCGGCGCGTTCCACAATCCCGCGATGTTCCTGCCGGTCACGGTGCCGCCCCTGGCGGCTGCCGGGCTGGCCTATCACGCCTGGCGCCCGGATCCCGCGCACCGGCCGGCACTGCGCCGGGTGTTGCAGGCGGTCAACGCCCTGGGGCTGGTGGGCACCGGCTTTCACGTGCTCGGCGTCGCCCGGAACATGGGCGGCTGGCGGAACTGGAGCCAGACCGCCCTTCAGGGGCCGCCCGTTCCCGCGCCGATCAGCTTCACCGGGCTGGGCCTGACGGGACTCGCCGCCCTGGATCTTCTGAATGTCGATGAGGAGACGCCGCGATGAGCGACACTTTCCGCAGCCCCTATCCCGGCTGGGACGTGCTGTCGAAATGGTCGACCCCGTCCTACAACGAGCAGACGCGCGAGGTGCTGAACCGCCGGATCGATCCCCCCGCGCCCCATGCGCTGGAGCGCGAAGTCTACCGGACCCTGTGCGCCCTGTGCGAGCGGGTCATCCCGCAGCACGAGGATACCCAGGGGCCGCCACCCGCACCCATCGCCCCCTGGATCGACGCGGCCATTGCCGGGGGGCGGTCCAGCGGCACGCGCTATGACGGGATGCCCGATACCCCCACCGCATGGCGCCGGGGCCTCGCGGCCCTGGACGCCGAGGCGCGACAGCGCCACGGCCAGCCGTTCCACCGGGTTCCGGCGCAGGCGCAGGACGCGATCCTGCGCGACGTGGGCAAGGGCCAGGTCAAGGCAACCGCGGCATGGGAGGGGCTGGAGCCGCGGACGTTTCTGCGCAAGGTCGCGCTGAAGCAGATCGTCGAGATCTACTACGCCCATCCCCGCGGCCAGAGCGAGATCGGCTATGGCGGCCCGGCCTCGCCCCGGGGGTATCTGCGCCTCGGCGCGGGACGGACCGACGAATGGGAGGCCCCCGAGGGCCAATGGGACCGGCTGCGGGAGCCGGCGCGATGACCCGCCCGGTGGGACATGCCTCGCACGGGGCCGAGAACCGCCCCCGCGCCACCGACGGCCGCGCCCCCGACGTGTTCAGCCGCGATGGCTGGGTGCCCATGCGACAGTTCCGGGACGACGACGAGGTGGACGTGGCCATCGTCGGCGCCGGCTGCGGCGGGTCGGTCCTGGCGACGAAGCTGGCCGAGGCGGGGCTGTCCGTGGTGATCTTCGATGCCGGACCGTTCTGGCGGCCCCTGTCGGATTTCGCGTCCGACGAACGCGAACAGGAAAAGCTCTACTGGCTCGACGACCGGATATCGGGTGGCGACGATCCGATCGAATTCGGCGCCAACAATTCCGGTCAGGCGGTCGGCGGCTCCACCACCCATTTCCAGATGGTGTCGCTGCGGTTCCGGCCGGACTGGTTCAAGTCCCGCACCCGGCTCGGCTATGGCGTGGACTGGCCCGTGAACCCCGACGAGATGTGGCGCTACTATGCCGAGATCGAGCGCGCGCTGAGCATCTCGGGGCCGCTGGCATATCCCTGGGGGCCGCCGCGCGGCCGCTATCCCTACCGCGCGCACGAGGTCAACGCCGCCGGGCAGGTCCTGATCCGGGGGGCCGAGGCACTCGGCGTGGCCTGGGCGCCGACCCCGCTTTGCACCGTGTCGGCCCCGCGCGGCAAAAGCCCGCCCTGCGTCTATCGCGGCATGTGCAAGATCGGCTGTTCGACCAATGCCAAGCAATCCATGCTGGTCACCTATGTGCCCCGGGCGCTGCGGGCCGGGGCCGAGATCCGCGATCTGGCCATGGTGGCCGAGGTGCATTGCGACGCGCAGGGCCGGCCCGACGGCGTGGTCTATCACCGCGACGGCGCCTGGCGGCGGCAGAAGGCGCGCGTCGTCGCCGTCTGCGGCTATTCGATCGAAACGCCGCGCCTGCTGCTGAACTCCGCCAGCCCGGCGCATCCGCAGGGGCTGGGCAATGGGAACGATCAGGTGGGGCGCTACCTGATGGTGCATGGCAACAACGCCGTCTGGGCCACGTTCGACGACGAGATCCGCTGGTACAAGGGGCCGCCCTCGATGGCCTGCTGCGAGCACTGGAACTACGCCGACGACGACCCGAGCAAGGATTTCTTCGGCGGATACTCGTTCATGAGCCAGGGCCCCCTGCCCGGCGACTTCGCCGGCACGCTGGTGACCGGGACCGGCATGTTCGGCAACGACCTGCGGCGGCGGATGGCGCTGTACAACCGGATGGCGGGGCTCAAGATCGTGGGCGAGACGATGCCCCGGCCCGACAATCGGGTGCGGCTGTCGGACGATGCCGACGATCTGGGCCTGCCGCTGGCGCGGGTCGATTTCTCGTTCTGCGACAATGACAGGCGTCTGCACCGGCATTCCGAGCGGTTCATGCGCCGGATGCTCGACGCGGCCGGGGGGCGCGACCTTCTCTCTTCCGACAGCACCGCGCATCTGATGGGCGGCTGCCGGATGGGAAGCTCGCCCGAGAATTCGGTCACCGACGACGAGGGCCGGGTCTGGGGCGTGCCGAACCTGTACATCTGCGACGGCTCGCTGATGCCCACGGGCGGCGGCGTCAATCCGGCGATGACGATCCTGGCCAATGCGGCGCGGATCGGCGACCGGCTGGCGCGGCGGGCGCGGCAAGGCGCGTCGTGATGGAGGCGACCGCCGAAAACCTGCCGCGGCGCCCGCGTGGCTATAGACCCATCGCCGACTACGCGATCATCGGCGACACGCTGACCATGGCGCTGATCGCGCGGGACGGCTCGCTCGACTGGCTGTGCCTGCCCGATCCCGACAGCCCGTCGCTGTTCGCGGCCCTGCTGGACAGCGAACGCGGCGGCCGCTTCTTCGTCGGCCCGTCCGCCGAGGCCCGATCCACCCGATGCTATCTGGACCATTCTGCCGTGCTCCGCACCCGGCACGAGACCTCCGACGGCGTCTTCGAGGTCACCGATTTCATGCCGCTCGCGCTGGAGGGGATGGGCGCGCTGCGGCCGGCCCGGCGCGTGCTGCGCCTGATCGAGGCGGTCGAGGGCCGCCCGGAAGTGGCGATCTCGATCTCGCCCCGGCCGGATTACGGGGCGCGCATGCCGAAGCTGCGGCGCCTGGGACGGCTGGCCTGGAGCCAGTCCGACGGCCGGATGTTCACGCTGTTCCAGTCCGAAATACCGCTGGACGAGACCGAGATCGGCACGCTGACGGGGCGCGTGCGGCTGGAGCGGGGCGAGAAGCGGCAGATCTCGCTGTCCTACACCGTCGGCGACCCCGGCATCGTCCCGCCCCTCGGCGCGCCGGCCGAGGCGGACCTGCGGGCGACCCTGGGCTGGTGGCGGGATCTGGGGGCCGAGATCACCTATGACGGCCCGTTCCGGGACGCGGTGATCCGCAGCCTGATCACCTTGCGGCTGATGACCTTCAGCCAGTCGGGCGCCGTGCTTGCGGCGGCGACCTCGTCGCTGCCGGAAACCATCGGCGGGGCGCGCAACTACGATTACCGCTATTGCTGGCTGCGCGACGCGTCCTTCGTGCTGAACGCCTTTGCCGCGCTGCACCAGACCGACGTTGCCGGAGCGTTCTTCCGCTGGCTCATGCACGCGACGCAGCTGACGGCGCCGAGACTCGGCACGTATTACACCGTCTTCGGGCGCACCGGCGTGACACAGACCGAAATCGAGACGCTCGAGGGGTATCGCGGCTCGGCCCCCGTCTATCGCGGGAACGCCGCGACGACCCAGTTGCAGCTCGACGCCTACGGGTCTGTCATGACGGCCGTCGCCGCCTATGCCAGCCACGGCGGCCGTCTGGGCCGGTCGGAACAGCGGCGCCTGCGCGGCATGGCGCGGGTGGTGCGGCGCGACTGGACGCTGCCCGATGACGGGCTGTGGGAAATGCCGGGGCCCCGGGTTCACAACACCTATTCCAAGGTGATGTGTTGGGCCGCGCTGGACGCCTATGTCGCGCTGTGCCACGGCGGCCATATCGGCGACGATCCTGCCCCGTGGGAGAAGGAGCGCAACCGCATCCGCGAGAACATCCTGCAACATGCCTGGAACGACAGCCGCCAGGCGTTCACCGGCGCCTATGGCCGGGACTGGCTTGACGCGAGCCTGACACTGATGCCGCGGATGGGAATCGTCGCCGCCGACGATCCGCGCATGGTCGCCACATACGAACGGCTGGAGGAAGAGCTGGGCCACGGCGCGCAGATGCGGCGCTATGCCGAGGATGTGGACGGGCTGCCGGGGCGCGAGGGCACCTTCACCGTTTGCGGCTTCTGGGCGGCCGACTATCTGGCGCGGCGCGGCGACCTGGACGCGGCCGAGGCCCGCATTGCCGAGATGCTGTCGCACGCGAACGATCTGCACCTGATGGCCGAGGAACTGGATCCAGAAACCGGCGAGCAACTGGGCAACTTCCCGCAGGGCTTTTCCCATGCGGGCCTGATCGGCGCGGCGCTGGCGCTATACGAGGCGCGGTGCCGCAGAGAGGAGGCAAGCGGATGAACGCCTGGCAACTGGCGATGGAGCATTGGGGGGCCTGGGCGCTTTGGGGTCTGGTGGCCAGCGCCGGCATGGCCACCATCCTCGAGGGGGCGCAGCTCGGCGGCGTGTCTCGGATGAGCCTGCCGTTTCTTTTCGGCGCGTTCTTCGCCGAGGATCGGCGCCGGTCGATCATGATCGGATACGGTCTGTATCTGGCGGGGGGATGGGCGTTCGCCCTGCTCTACGCGATGCTTCTGGGCAGCTTCGATCTGCCCGGCCTGTGGTCGGCGGCGGGGCTGGGTGCGCTGATCGGCCTGGGGCACGGCGCCTTTCTGATCGCCGTCTTCCTGCCGCTTCTGCCGGTGGTGCATCCGCGGCTGGCCAGCGGCTATGACGGGCCCAGTGCCCTGACGCAGATCGAACCGCCCGGCGCCTTCGGCCTGAACTACGGCGGCGCCACGCCCGCCACGACCGTCGCCGCCCAATGTCTGTACGGTCTGATCCTGGGCCTGGGCTATGGGGCGGCGATCACCGGATAGCGCGGTGCCATGCCGCGCGGAAGCCCCGGAAGATTGTCAAGATCGTGCCTTGAAAAACGGCGCGATTGGGAGCATTTAATGCGACGCCCGCGCATTGGTGGGCGAACTGCTACGGAGTGACCATGGCCAAGGAAGAACTGCTCGAATTTCCCGGCGTCGTGAAGGAACTCCTGCCGAACGCGACATTCCGGGTCGAGCTGGAGAACGGCCATGAGATCATCGCGCACACGGCGGGAAAGATGCGCAAGAACCGCATCCGCGTTCTGGCTGGCGACAAGGTGCAGGTCGAGATGACCCCCTACGACCTGACCAAGGGTCGGATCAACTATCGCTTCAAGTGAGGCCGGCGTGACCCGGCCCCGCCTGATCCTCGGATCGGGTTCGCCGCGGCGTCTTGACCTGCTGGCCCAGATCGGGGTGCGGCCGGATGCGGTGCGCGCCCCGGATATCGACGAGACGCCGGAACCGGGCGAATTGCCGCGCCCCTACTGCCTGCGCATGGCCCGGGAAAAGCTCGCTGCCCTGCCGCGCGCATCCGACGAGATCGTTCTGTGCGCCGATACCACCGTCGCCCTGGGCCGCCGCATCCTGGGCAAGCCGGGCGACGCGGGCGAGGCCGCCGAGTTCCTTGTGAAGCTCTCGGGGCGGCGCCACCGCGTGATCACCGCCGTGGCCCTGGCCTCGGCCGCCGGGACCTGGTCCCGCGCGGTGGTGTCGCAGGTGACGATGAAGCGGCTGTCGGATGTCGAGCTGAACGCCTATCTGGCCAGCGGCGACTGGCGCGGCAAGGCCGGCGGCTACGCCATACAGGGCCCCGCCAGCGCATTCATTCCCTGGATCAGCGGCTCGTTCTCGGCCGTGGTGGGCCTGCCCCTCGCCGAAACGGCGCAGCTGCTGCAGACGGCGGGATATCCCCTCTACGGAGATCGCGCATGAAGGGGCGGCTGATCGCGCTCGGAGAGATGCGGGGACGCCGCGCCGCGGCGCTGATCAAAGACGGCGAGATGACCGACCTGCTGGTCGAGCCGCCCCGGGACCTTCCCCGTCCCGGCGCGATCTACCGCGCGGTGGCCGACCGGCCGCTGAAGGGACAGGGCGGTGCGATCCTGCGCCTGCCCGGCGGGCGCGCCTATCTGCGGCAGGGCAAGGGGATCTCGCCCGGGACGCCGCTGCTGGTGCAGATCGCGGGATATGCCGAACCGGGCAAGGCCGTTCCGGCGACGACGCGCCTGCTGTTCCGCAGCCGCCATGCAATCGTCACGCCGGGGGCGCCGGGGATCAACCTGTCGCGCAGCCTGACCGACGAGGAGCGCCGCGTCGCCCTGCGCGAGATCGCCGCCGAGGCCGGGGCGCAACTGCCCGCCGGGGCCGGGCTGATCCTGCGCTCGGCCGCCGAGACCGCCGCCGACGACGCCATCGCCGATGACGTGCGCGCCATGGCCGATCTGGCCGCGCAGGTGCTGGCCGATCCGGGCCGTGAACCGGAACTGCTGGTCGAGGGGCCGGACCCGCACGAGACCGCATGGCGCGACTGGCCCGAGCCCGACACGCTGGACGCAGCCGATGGCGCCTTCGAGCGGCATGGGCTGGTCGAGCGGGTCGAGGCGCTGCTGCATCCCCATGCGCCGCTGCCCTCGGGCGCCGGGCTCTGGATCGAACCGACCCGCGCGCTGGTGGCGGTCGACGTCAATACCGGGCCCGATACCTCGCTCGCCGCCGGGCTCAAGGCCAATATCGCGGCCGCGCGCGCCCTGCCCGCGCAGTTGCGCTGCCGGGGCCTTGGCGGCCAGATCGCGCTGGACCTGGCGCCCATGCCCAAGAAGGACCGGCGCGGCTTCGAGCAGATCCTGCGCGCGTCCCTCCGCGCCGACCCGGTGGAAACCGCCCTGGCCGGATGGACGCCCCTGGGGCTGTTCGAGCTTCAGCGCCGCCGCGACCGCCTGCCCCTTTCCGCCTGCCTGCCCCAGCCCGGAGGACAGCCATGACCTGCCCGATCTGCGCCAAGGAAACCGTCTCTGCCTACCGCCCCTTCTGCTCGCGTCGCTGCGCCGATCTGGATCTCGGCCGCTGGATGACCGGGGCCTATTCCATCCCGCTGTTCGACGACGACGAACCGGCCGACCCGCAGGAATCCGAGCCGCCCCAACGGCACTGAGTTTTTTCCGGCGCGCCCTCTGGACACCCCCCAGCCCCGCAAGTAGAAAGCCGCAGCCCGACACGGCCAAGCGCCGCGTCACCCGTGCCCGGGTAGCTCAGGGGTAGAGCAGTGGATTGAAAATCCTCGTGTCGGTGGTTCGATTCCGCCCCCGGGCACCATTCTCACGATCGTAGAACGAACGCCCTCCGCGCCTCAGAGCCGCGCAGCGGCCGGTTGTCTTTCCGCCAGGCTTTCCCCTACATTTATCATGATAAATTTGCTTTATTGACGCCTGCGGAAGTCGGAAGAAGCGTGCGATGGTCAAGACGAGTGTCACTACTGCCGAGGGGGGCCGCCGGCGCTCCAGGCCCGTTCGCGTGGCCGAGGCCATCAAGGAATGGGTCGTCGAGCAAGGCCTGCAGCCGGGCGACCGCCTGCCGGGGGAGACCGAACTGATCGAGCGTTTCGGCATGTCCAAGGGCACGATCCGCGAAGCCATGCGTCTGCTGCAGGCACAGGGCCTGGTCGAGACGAAGACCGGCCCCGGCGGCGGAAGTTTCGTCGGCGAGGTTTCAACCGAACGCGCCCATGCCCTTCTGGCGAACTATTTCTACTTCCGGGACATCTCCATCGCGGACATCTACCAGCTCCGGGTCGCGCTGGAACCCGAGGTCGCGGCATCGCTCGCCGGGCACCTGTCGCCCGACCGGCTCGCCGAACTCCGTTCGATCATCGACAGCTATGCCGAGCCGGCCCGCGATCCCGAGGAGGAGCGCAGGCAGCATGTCGCGTCGCTGCGGTTTCATGCCAGGCTCGCCAGCTTCGCCGACAACGCCCTTCTGGGGTTCATCATCGGCTTCATGTCGCAGATCCTGACGGATCTCACCGTCTACAAGCAGCTCTATACCGCGCCGAATATCGAGCTCTGGCGGACCGGTCGGCAGCACCAGCTCGACCTGCTCGACGCCATCGCGCGGGGCGATGCCCCGGGCGCCCGCGCCGTCATGCGCTCGCACATGGAGTCTGCCTCGCTGATGATGGAGGATCAGCAGGCCGTGGTGATGAAGCGCTTCATGGCCCACTGATCAGGCCGACGATGCGGTTTCGCTATGGGGTCGGGGCGCGTTCGGGCGCGTCCAGCGTCGGCACGAGGCGCGCCCATCCGCTATAGGCCCCGCCGGCGGCCCGGCGATGCAGGTCCGCGAGGTCCTGCAATGGCGTCTCGGAGTAGTCGATCCGGAGGTCGAGCGGGGGCGCATGGCGCGAAACGGTGAGCAGCGCGGCGGACAGAAGCCCTCTGCTGTCGCCTCCGGCCTTGGCGGCCGCGCCGAGCGCCGCGACAAACCGCTCGGCCATGGTCCCACATCCGGCGAGATAGGCGCCAAGGCAGGCATCGAGCACGTCTTCGCCAGAGAGCAGGTTTCCGGTGACGATGACGGACGGCGCCTGCCGCGCGCCCGATGCCGGAACACTCGCGGCCCCCGTGAAATGTCCCGTCCCCCCCTGCAGGTCGAGGGCCGCCAGTTGGCGATGCGCCCGTCCCGCATCGGCGCCGACGATCTCGGATACCGCATCGGCGGCCGTCAGGCCCGCCCGCATCCGGTCCAGCACCCGCGTGCCCCAGATGGTGCTCGGCAACGACCCCTGAGACGCGGACAGCCCCGATTCGGCGTCCCCACGCAGCACCCATCCGCCGACGCACAGATTGCCCGTCGCGGCGGCGCCGCCATAAGTGCCTGTTTCCGCGTCATATGCGAGGATCGAAATCGTCATCGCGCCTTCTCCGTGCCCGCGCGCTTGAATTTATAAAGAAAATTTGGCCTGATGCAATTTATCATGAAAAATAAGACCACAGAGAACAGGAGAGGTAACCCATGTCCATCACACGCCTGACCCGCCGAAGCCTGCTTGCCGCCGGAACCGCCCTTACCATGGCTCTTGGCGCCCCAGCCTTTGCCCAGACTCCGCCGAACGTCCTCGTCGTCGGCCAGATCGCCGAACCCAAGGCACTCGATCCCGCTGCCGTGACGGCCGTGAACGACTTCCGCATCCTGATGAACGTCTATGACGGGCTGGTGCGCTACAAGGACGGCACCCTGGAGGTCGAGCCGGCACTGGCGACGGATTGGGAGATCTCCGAAGACGGGACGGAATACACCTTTAGCCTGCGGGACGGTGTCAAGTTTCACGACGGCAGCCCGTTCGATGCCGAGGCGGTGAAGTTCAATTTCGACCGGATGCTCGACGAGAGCCACCCCTATTACGACACCGGGCCGTTTCCGCTCTCCTTCTTCTTCTCGGCCATCGAGGAGGTGGAGGTCGTCGACCCCATGACCGTGAAGTTCGTGCTGAACGAGCCCTATGCGCCTTTCCTGTCCAATCTCGCCTATCCGACGGGGCTGATCGTCTCGCCCGCCGCGGTCGAGGAGCATGGCTCGGAATTCGGCCGGAACCCCTCGGGCACCGGCCCCTTCAAGTTCGCCGAATGGCGGCCCAACGAGGCGGTCGTCGTCGAGGCCAACCCCGATTACTGGGACGGCGCGCCGCAGCTGGAGGCGGTGGTGTTCCGCCCCATCACCGATGCGAGCACCCGCACCGCCGAGATGCTGGCCGGCGGCATCGACCTGATGGTCGAGGTGCCGCCCGTGGCGCTGTCGCAGTTCCAGGGTGACAGCTACCGGCTTTACGAACAGGCCGGCCCGCACCTGTGGTTCCTGATCCTCAACGCCAAGGAGGGTCCCTTCGCCGACAAGCTGGTGCGCCAGGCGGCGAACTACGCGATCAACAAGGAAGCCATCGTGAACGAGGTGCTGGAGGGCACCGCCGAAGTCGCCGCCGGTCCCACGCCGCCCGCCTTCGCCTGGGCCTATAACGAGGATCTCGAGCCCTACCCCTACGATCCCGAGAAGGCCCGCGAGCTGATCGCCGAAGCGGGCGCCGACGGCGCCGAACTGACCTTCTACGTGACCGAAGGCGGGTCGGGCATGCTCGACCCGGTGGCGATGGGCACCGCGATCCAGGCCGACCTGCAGGCGGTGGGTTTCGACGTGACGATCGAGACCTACGAATGGAACACCTTCCTGGGCGAAGTGAACCCGGGTCTCGAGGGCAAGGCCGACATGGCCGAAATGGCCTGGATGACGAACGATCCCGACACCCTGCCCTTCCTGGCCCTGCGCAGCGAAGCCTTTCCCGATCAGGGCGGCTTCAACTCGGGCTATTATTCCAATCCCGAGGTCGACAAGCTGCTGGAACAGGCGCGCCGCGCCACCGACCAGGACGAGCGGGCACGCCTCTACAAGGAGATGCAGGAAATCGTGCACGAGGACGCGCCCTGGGTCTTCGTCGCCAACTGGAAGCAGAATGCAGTGACCAACGACCGGGTCGAGAATTTCGACCTCCAGCCCTCGTTCTTCCTGCTGCTCGACGACGTCGCCAAGAACTGATCACGTGCGGGGGCCGTGCCGCGGCCCCCGCCTCCCAGATGGGAGAAGCCGCGCATGGGCGGATACATCCTGAGACGGCTGCTCTCGGCGGTGCCGGTGCTGCTCGGCATCACCGTCATCGTCTTCCTGATCATGGCGCTGATCCCGGGCGACCCCGCGACCGCGATCCTGGGCAGCTACGCCACGCCCGAGAACGTGGCACGCATCAACCGCGAACTCGGCCTCGATGCGCCCCTCTGGCGCCAGTATCTGATCTGGCTCGGCAACATGTTGCAGGGAGATTTCGGGCAGAGCTTCGCCCTGAACCGGCCGGTGCTGGACGAGGTGCTCGAACGCTTCGGCGCGACGCTGATCCTGGCCGGCACCGCCTTCGTGCTCTGCGCCCTTCTCGGCATCGTCGCCGGGACGGTCTCGGCCGCCAACCAGTATGGCTGGGCCGACAAGACGATCACCTTCGCGGTGCTCTTGGGCATCTCGATCCCGTCCTTCTTCCTCGGCATGATGATGATCCTGCTCTTCGCGGTCCGGCTGCGCTGGTTCCCGGTGTCGGGCATGTGGCCGATCTACGGGGCGCGCGACGCGGCCGCCTTGATCTCGCATCTGGCCATGCCGGCGCTCGCGCTGGCCGTCGTCGCCACGGGTGTGGTCGCGCGGCTGTCGCGTTCGGCGCTGCTCGAGGTGCTGCGGCAGGACTTCATCCGCACCGCCCGCGCCAAGGGCGTTCACGAGCGTTCGGTGATCTGGCGCCACGCCCTGCGGGCCGCGATGGTCTCGATCCTGCCGGTCCTCGGCATCCAGGCCGGCTTCGTCCTGTCCGGCGCCGTCTATATCGAGATCGTGTTCCAGTGGCCGGGCATCGGCCGGATGCTGGTCGACGCGATCCTGCGCCGCGACATCCTTCTGGTGCAGGGCGGCGTGGTCTTCGTCGCCGTCTGCTACGTGTTCTTCAACATCGTCGTCGATGTGGCCCAGAGCCTGCTGGACCCGAGGATCCGGACATGACGGCCGCGCTGCGCCTGTTCTCGCGCAACCGGTTGGCGCTGGCGGGGGGCATCACCCTCGCCCTCGTGCTGCTTCTCGCGCTCGCCGTGCCGCTTCTGCCCCTGGCCGACCCGGATGTGACGAACACCGCGAACCGGTTCCGCCCGCCCTTCTCGGACGGTGCCCTGCTGGGCACCGACCATCTGGGGCGCGATCTGCTGTCGCGCCTGCTCTGGGGGACCCGCCTGTCGCTGGCCGTCGGCTTCGCCGCGGCGGCCATCGCGGCCACGATCGGCGCGGCGATCGGCGTCGTCGCCGGTTTTTACGGCGGCCGGCTCGACAACGTCATCATGCGCGGCGTCGACATGCTGATGGCCTTTCCCTACATCCTTCTGGCGCTGGCCATCGTGGCGGCCCTGGGGCCGGGCCTCCTGAATGCGCTGATCGCCGTCGCGGCGGTGAACGTGCCGTTCTTCGCCCGCAACATCCGCGGCATTACCGTCGGCTTGGCCCACAAGGAATTCGTCGATGCCGCCCGCCTGTCGGGCCTGTCCCGCCCGCAGATCATCCTGACGGAGATCCTGCCGAACGTCCTGCCGGTCATCGTCATCGCGATGTCGACCACGATCGGCTGGATGATCCTCGAAACCGCGGGCCTGTCGTTCCTGGGGCTGGGCAGCCAGCCGCCGCAGGCGGATCTGGGCTCGATGCTGGGCGAGGCGCGTGCCGCCCTCATCAGTCATCCGCACACATCGGTGGTGCCGGGCCTCATGATCCTGGTCATCGTGATGTCCATCAACCTGTTGGGCGACGGCATACGCGACGCTCTCGATCCGCGGCTCAAATCCGGCGCGCTGTCACGCCCGATGGCTGCGACCCTGGTGCGCCGCCGGGCCGCTGCTCCGGAACCCCGCCTGAAGGGCATCCTCGCGCTGGAGGGACTGGAAACCGAATTTCACATCGGCGCGCGGAAGCTGCGTGCCGTGGGGGGCGTGAGCCTCGCGGTCGAACCGGGCGAATGCCTGGGCATCATCGGCGAGAGCGGGTCCGGCAAATCGGTCACCGCACTCTCGGTCACCCGGCTCGTGGCCTCGCCGCCCGGCATCGTCACCGGCGGCGCCGTGCGCTATCGCGGCGACGACCTGATCGCGGCGCCCTATGAACGCCTGCGAGCCGTGCGGGGCGGCGAGATCGCCTATATCTTTCAGGACCCGCTCGCGACGCTGCACCCCCTCTACCGCGTCGGCGATCAGCTGGTGGAAGCGATCCAGGCCCACCAGAAGATCGGAACCCACGCGGCACGCCGCAAGGCCATCGAGCTTCTGCGCGACGTCCGGATACCCAATCCAGAGCGGCGGATTTCGGATTACCCGCACGAGATGTCGGGCGGCATGCGACAGCGCGTCGGCATCGCCATGGCGCTGGCCAACGACCCCGAGGTGATCATCGCCGACGAGCCGACCACCGCGCTCGACGTGACGGTGCAGGCGCAGATCCTGTCGCTGCTCGACGACCTCCGCCATTCCCGCGATCTCGCCATCGTCTTCATCACCCACGATTTCGGCGTCGTGGCGCAGCTCTGCGACCGGGTGGCGGTGATGTATGCGGGAAAGGTGGTCGAGGAAGGTCCGACGAAGGCGGTTCTCGCCGCGCCGCGCCATCCCTATACCGCCCGCCTGATCGCCTGCGTCCCCGAACTGGGCGGCGGCCGTCGCCGGCTCGAGGCGATCCCCGGCCTGCCGCCTGCCGTCGATCGGTTGCCGGAAGGATGCGCCTTCGCGGACCGGTGCACCAAGGCGCGAAGCGAATGCCGCGCGGGGGAGATCCCGCTCGCCCCGGAAGGCGACCGGGCGGTGCGCTGTCTCTTTCCCGAAGAAAGCCCCGCCAGAGAGGCCGCCGAATGACCAAGGCACTCAGACTGGACAACCTGTCCAAGACCTTCCCGCTGCGCGGCGGGCTGTTCGGCGCTCCGCGTGCCGGGGTGCGGGCGGTGCAGCCGATCTCGCTCGATGTGGAACAGGGCGAAACGCTCGGGATCGTGGGGGAATCGGGTTGCGGCAAGACCACGCTCGCGCGGATGCTCGTGGGTCTGGTCGCGCCGAGCACCGGCAGGATCGAGATCGAGGGCGCCGCTCTCGACACCGCGGATCCGGCTGCCTTCGGCCGGCGCATCCAATACGTGTTCCAGGATCCGATTTCCTCGCTCAACCCCCGCAAGACGATCCGGCAGATCCTGGAGCTTCCGCTCAGGAAGCTGCACGGCATGGGCAAGGCCGCCCGCAAGCAGCGCATCGCCGAGATCTTCGACAACGTGAATCTGCGTCCCGAATTCCTCGACCGCTATCCGCACGAATTCTCGGGCGGTCAGGCGCAGCGGATCGGCATCGCGCGGGCCCTGGCCGCGGATGCGCGTATCCTGATACTCGACGAACCGGTTTCGGCCCTCGATGTCAGCGTGCAGGCCCAGGTGCTGAACCTGCTGGCCGATCTGCGCACCCGGCTGGGGCTGACCTACCTCTTCATCAGCCATGACCTTGCGGTGATCGAGGCCGTCGCGGACCGGGTCGCCGTCCTCTACTTCGGCGCCCTGGTCGAGATCGGGCCGGCAGAGCGGATCTTCCGGGCGCCGAAGCACCCCTATACCAAGCTGCTGGCCGATAGCGCGCCCGTGGTGGGGCGTCCGCTCAAGGCGCCGGAGGCAAGGGGGAGCGAACTTCCCAATCCCCTCGATCCGCCGAAGGGCTGCGCCTTCGCATCGCGATGCCCCCGCGCGACGGAGCGGTGCCACCGGGAACAGCCGAGGCTGGAACCCGCCGGCGAGGCGGGCCTCGTCGCCTGTTTCCATCCGCTCGCCCCCGGTAGCGACGTCAGCGAACCCCGCTGATCGACCGGGCAGGCCGGTCACTCCCTACTGAAGCCGTCTATGGCGCAGGAATGCGGGGCCGACGCCCGGACCCGCCCCGAATGTGCCGGAAGTTCGAACTCTCGCATAGACATGAGCCATGGTGGGCAAGACGACGAGCGGCATCTCCGCCGATGCGACACGCGGTCCGCGTGTCCTTGGCCCCAAGCGTCCACTCTTGTTACGATCAGCCGATGACGCGACCTGGTCTCGAAGTGCTCGAAGCTGCAAGGGCGAGCTACCGCCGCAACGCCTGGTCCGACGCGACCGATCTCTTCCTTCGGGCGGATGCAGAGGTCGCGTTGGGGGACCAGGACTTGGAGGCGCTGGTCTGGGCGGCGGGGATCGCGGCGCGCGACGCCGAGATGTTGGCGGCCCTGGAACGGCTCTTCGCCCGTCACGAGGCCCGCGGCGATCATGAGAAATGCGCCCGCGCCGCATTCTGGTGCGGGCTGCGCAACATGATGATCGGCGAAGTCAGCCGGGGGTCGGGCTGGCTGCAGCGCGCCGGCAAGCATGCGGAAGCGACGCCGGCCGACTGCGTGCAGCGCGGCTACCTGATCCTGCCGCAGGTCTTCATGCTCCGCGCCAAAGGCGATTACGAGACGGCGGTCGCGGTCGCCGACACGGCGCTGGCCTTCGGCGAACGCGCGGGCGATGCCGACCTGGTCGCGATGGCGGGCAGTCTGAAGGGCGGCATCCTGTTCCGACTGGGCCGGGTCGACGAGGGCAACGGGCCGATCGACGAGACGATGCTGCTGGCCAACGCGGGGCGGCTGTCGCCCGTCGTCACCGGCATTGTCTACTGCGAGATCGTCGCGTCATGCTGTCGTGTGCTGGAAATGGTGCGGGCCCGCGAATGGACCGCGGTTTTGGACGCCTGGTGCAAGCGAAACCCTCAGGCGAAGGCGTTCAGCGGGGTCTGCCAGGTACACCGCGCCGAGGTGCTGCAACTGGATGGGCACTGGACCGAGGCCTATGCCGAGGCCGAGCGCGCGGGAGCGGGTTTGAAGGGCACCACCGAGCAGACCGCGATGGCTACCGCCGCCTACCGCCGCGGCGAAATCCTGCGCCTCCGCGGCGACTTCGACGCCGCCGAGACCGAGTATCGTCGCGCAGGCCGGATCGCCATCGACCCGCAGCCGGGGCTGGCCCTGTTGCGTCTGGCGCAGGGCAAGACCGAGGAGGCGGCGGCGATGATCCGGCGCGCGATCGAGACGGCGCCCGACATGCCGAAGAAGGCCGCGCTGCTTCCCGCCGGGATCGAGATCTGCATCGCCTTCGGTGACCTCGACCGTTGTGAGACGCTTTGCGGGGAACTGACGGAGATCGCCGAGCGGTTCGGCACCGAAATCCTCGCCCGAGTCGCCGACCAGGGCTGCGGAATGCTCGCGCTGGCCCGGCGCAAACCCACAGAGGCGGTGGCGGCGCTCACCCGGGCGCGGCGCTATTGGGCGGAGTTCGGTGCACCCTACCTCGTCGCGCGGCTGCGCGTCGACATCGCCCGAGGCTGTCAGGCGCTCGGCGATAGCGAGAGCGCCGCGATGGAAATGGAGGCCGCCGAGAATATCTTCCGCGAACTCGGTGCAACCCCCGACCTTGTCCGGCTACGCGCGCTCCGCGGCGACCGCTCGCCGGGCGATGGCGGCCTGACGGCGCGTGAGTGCGAGGTACTCAGGCTGCTCTCCGAAGGTGGCTCGAACCGCGAGATCGCAGCAAAGCTGGCACTTAGCCCGAAAACGGTGAACCGGCACGTCGAGAACATTTTCGACAAGCTCGCCGTCTCCTCCCGCGCCGCTGCCGTCGCCAAGGCACTGAAAGCCGGCCTCATCTGACACCGCCATGGGGCGAATACCCCATGCCCCTGCGAAATGCGGCTGGGGCATCCTCACGATGAGCGCCGCCGGCCGGCCCGCTAGGCTCGCCTTCAGAAACCAACCTGGAGCGGCCCGATGACGCAGACACTGGAGAAAGCCTCCCGCGGTCGGAACCCCGCGGATCTGTTCGAGACCGGCAGCGCCCTGAGGACCCAGCCCGAGGGATTTCACGCCCGGGCGGCCGCGGTGGCGCCGGAACGTCACCCGGTTGTGGTGATCGGCGGCGGACAGGCCGGCCTGTCGGTCGGCTATCATCTGAAACGGCGTGGCATTGCGCACGTCATTCTCGACGGTGCGGCCCGGATCGGCGATGTCTGGCGGAACCGCTGGGATTCGCTGCGGCTGTTCACTCCGGCGAAGTTCGGCGGTCTGGACGGGCTGCGCTTTCCTGCCCACGGCGATCATTTTCCCACCAAGGACGAGATGGCCGATTACCTGGAGCGCTACGCTGCGTACCACGCCCTGCCCGTGCGCACCGCCACCCGCGTCGAGCGGCTGCATCGGGCGGACGGTCTGTTCCGCGTCGAAACCAGCGCCGGCCGCTTCGCCGCGCCGCAGGTGGTCGTCGCGGCAGCCAGCTATCAGAAGCCGCGGTTGCCCGATTGCGCGCAGGATTTCGGACCGGAGGTGATGCAGCTGCATTCCCGCGACTACCGCAATCCCGAGCAGATCGGTGACGGCCCCGTGCTGCTGATCGGCGCCGGAAATTCGGGGGCCGAGATCGCCATGGACCTGGCGCCGGGCCACGAGGTCTGGCTGGCCGGGCGGGAGGTCGGCCATATCCCGTTCGACATCGCCGGCTTCATGGGCCGAAAGCTGCTGGTCCGGCTGGTCACCCGCGGCCTGTTTCATCGCGTGCTGACGATGCGCACCCCGATTGGGCGCAGGTTCCGCGCCAGGATGCACGGCCGCGGGATGCCGTTGATCCGCACCCGTCCCGGCCAGCTAGCGCGCGCGGGGGTGCGGCGGATTGGCCGCATCACCGGCGTCCGGGACAGCAGGGCAATCGCCGAAGACGGCGCTGAAGTCACCCCGGCTACGGTGATCTGGTGTACCGGCTATCACCCCGGCTTCGACTGGATCGACCTGCCCGTGCTGGACGCCGAGGGTGAGCCGCGGCACCGCTTTGGCCGGGCCACCGATATCGACGGGCTCTACTTCGCCGGCCTGCATTTCCAGTACGCGGTGTCCTCGGCGATGGTGGGCGGCGTGGGCCGCGATGCCAAGCGCGTCGCGAGGTGGATCGCCGCCGCACAGCCCCGATCCTGAAATTTCCACTGCAACCAAGGAGAAAGACATGCAACGCATTCTGGCATCCGCCGTCATTGCGATCGTGCCCCTCGTGGCCGCGGCCGATCCGGTCGTCGTGACCGGCACCGGCACGGTGTCCGAGACGGTGGACCGTCTCAAGGCCTCGATCAAGTCTGCCGGCGCCCGGGTCTTCGGCGTGTTCGATTTCGGGGGCGGTATCCGAAGCATCGGCAAGGATGTGGGCGAGGTGCAACTGGTAATCTTCGGCGACCCGAGGATCGGCGCAGAGGCCCTGTCGGCCGACCGTATGGCGGCGCTCGATCTGCCCGGCAAGATCCTCGTCTACGACACCGCTGAGGGCTCTGCGATGGCCTATCAACAGCCGGCCGAAATGCTGGCCGAATGGGATATCCCGGCCGATGCGGCGGTACTCGAAGCAATGTCCGGCACGCTCGCTTCAGTTACCGCGGGCGCTGCGAGGTAGCCGCCGCATCCTCCTGCTTGTCCGCCGCCGCGGCGCCCGATGGAACCGGCGACGCGCCGTGGCGCGACCGAGCTATCGGTTCCTGCGCGCTGGCAACGGAGATAGAACGTCCTGGAATCGGCGGAAAGGACGAGCACGCGTTCGGCATGGCGTATCACCGCACTGGCGCCTCTGCCGGTCGCCGCCGGCTCTTACGCGCTGTTCGTGTTTCTCGAGCCGGAGCCTCCGGTCGGCGTGATCTACCCCTGGTGGTTCGGCGTGCCCCTGCGCGGCAGCCTGGCGCTCTTCCTTGCATTGACGGCGGTGTACCTGCTCAGCGCCATCGCAATCGGCGTCTTCGTCGCCGCCGTTAGTCGCACGCTGCAACAGGCGCTGCGGCTCAGCTTCTTTGGCCTCTTCCCGCTGATGTTCCTGTCCGGCACGCTGGCACCCGTCGACAGCATGCCCGGCGTCCTCCAGACCCTGTCGCTCGGCAGCCCCTTGCGGCACTACGTGGACGTCATCCTCGGGATATTCCTGAAGGGCGCCGGCTTCCCCGATCTCTGGCCACAAGCGCTCGCCCTTGGCGCCATCGGCGCGCCGCTGTTCATCGCGGCTGCCGGGCTGTTCGGGCGCGCCGGCAGGTAGCTCGCGGCGTCGCCGACGCGCTGGCGCTCGGCACAAGGGGCGGCGGAGCCCCCCACGAAGTTTCCGGCCAGACTGGTCAGAGTGTCGGTCGGGCCCGCCACGCCCCGCACGCAATGGCCATGGGCGGCCAAGCTCCAGTTCTCCGTTCCCGTGCGCTGCGTCCCTGTCGGGTGGAGAAGGTGCGCGTGCCCCTCGCGCCTCGGACGGCCGAGACACCGGGAGAACAAGTGTGCATCTCGGGACGCAACGCCTCTTCGTCGAGAAGCAGGCGTTGCGCGGCCCCGACCGGAACGGACCGGCCGGGCTCACATCATTCCCGACCGAGCGCCTCGCCCAGCGCCCCGATCCCGAGGGATCGGTCCGTCGCGGCGATCGACCGCCCGGCATCCTGCTCGCGCCCGGTAAGGGCGCGGATGGCGTCGATCGTCTCCGGGATCACGATCGCCTGGTTGTCGACCATGTAGGCATAGAAGAGCTCGTCGCCCTGGACCTTCAGCATGTCGGACCAGAGCGCGACCTCGTAGAGGTTGTCGTGCGGGCGACCGAGGTCGGCCATCATCTCCTTGACCGCGTTGATCGCCGAGAGCCCGTCGCCAATCTCGATCAATGCGATCCGCGACGAGGCGCGGAACGTGTCGAGCACCTCCGCCTTGCCTACCTCCCGCGTCAGTTGAACGCTCCAGTAGTGCAGGTGCGCCAGCGTCTCGGGCACCTTCACCGCCATGGTCACCACGTCGAGTTCCGGGTCGACGCTCTGGGCGTCGGGCCCCTGATGGCTCGGGATCTCGGGCTCGGGGACCAGCGTATTCATGATGCCGCCGAGATGGCTCTCCCACGGGTCGGTGGCGCGCCGGAGCAACGTGCCGCGGGCGCGGCGCAGCAGCCCGGCCCGCTTGAGCGCCGCCAGCGTGCGCACTGTCGAAGTCGTGTTGCACGACACGACGCGCGTGCAATCCCGGTCGAGGGCGCTTTCGTAATTCGCCTCGGCGACGAAGGAGTGGCCGGTCACCTCGTGCTTCTCCCCGCCCTGCAGGATGAACTTCGTCCCTTTCTGCCGATAAATCTCGACGTTCTTCGCGGCCACCTTTTTCGGCGTGCAGTCGACGATCACATCGACGGCCCCGAGCAGGTCGCCGAGCGTGCCGGCGAGCTCGAGCCCGGCCTGGCGCATGGGTGCGGCCCGATCCTCGGCCGACGCGTAGAGCGGGTAGCCTTTGCGCGCCGCCATCCTCAGGCGCCAGTCCGCCGAGATGTCGGCGACGCCGGCAAGTTCCATGTCGTCCTGCGCGGCGACCGCATCGGCCACGCGCTTGCCGATAACGCCGTAGCCGTTCACCGCGACACGGATTCTCGATTGTTCGTTCATTATCCCTACTCCTTCATTCTCTGGGCAGGCGCGACCGAGGCCGGGCCCAGGTTCCGCAGCCGGCGTTCCGCGAAGGCTCCCCGATGGTCTCGACCGTCACCTCGGCGACTCGCTGCACCGCCTCGCGGGTATCGAAGGCGCTGTGCGGGGTGACGACGACGCTCTTGATGTCCGGGAGGACGCGTTTGGCGACGAGGTCGCGCGGATCGCGCTGCCCGCAGAAATTCGAGCAGATCAGGTCCGTCTCTTCGCGCATCAGCGGTTCGTCGGGCAGCACGTCGAGACCCGCCGCCGCATCGCCTGCGGCATGAAAGCGGTACCCCCGACCGAGCAGCAGCGCCGCCGCGCGAAGGACGACCGAAGGTCACGCTCCTCCTCGAACTCCGGACGTCACCCTTCGGTTCGCGTTCGTCACGTTCGGTCATCGTCTCGTCTCCGAAATTCAGGTCTCGGCCAGGCCAAGTGCCGCTATGTCCCTGCGCCGCCGCTCAAGCAATTTCGCATTGATCGCGACGACAACCGTGCTGGCCGACATCAGGGCGGCCCCGGCCGCAGGCGTCAGCACGATGCCCCACGCATAGGCGACGCCGGCGGCGAGCGGGATCGCAACGACATTGTAGCCCGCGCCGAGGATAAAGTTCTCGATCATCTTGCGGTAGGTCGCGCGCGACAGCGCCAGGATGGCGGTCACGTCCCGCGGGTCGTTGCGGACGAGCACGATATCGGCCGACTGCACCGCCACGTCGGTACCGGCGCCGATCGCGATACCGCAATCCGCCTGCACCAACGCCGGCGCGTCGTTGACACCGTCGCCAACCATCGCGACGGACTTGCCGCGGGCCTGCACTTCGCGCACCTTCTCGGCCTTCTGATCGGGAAGGACTTCGGCGAAATAGTCATCGAGACCAAGCTCGGCGGCGACGCTCTTGGCCACTGCACGGGCATCGCCGGTGAGCATCATGCACTCGATGCCCATCTCCCTGAGCTTGGCAACGGCCTCGCGCGATTCCTTCCGGACGATGTCGGCCAGAGCGACAGCGCCCACGAGCCTGTCATCGACCAGCGTGTAGACGACGGTCTTGCCCTCGGCACTGGCGCGCTCGACCTCCGCATTCTCGACCGGAATATCGCGACGGCGGAGATAGCCTGGACTGATGACCTTGACGTCCCGTCCGTCGGCAAGCGCCTGCGTGCCCTCGCCGGGAAGGTTGCGGAAGTCCCGAACCGATTTCAGCGCGGCGCCTCGCTCGTCGGCGGACCGGACGACGCCCCGCGCAATCGGGTGCTCGGACTGGCTTTCGATGGCAGCCGCCCAGCCCAGCACCTCGTCGGCGGTCATGTGACCGAGCGGGATGACGTCCGTGACCCCGAACCGGCCCTCTGTCAGCGTGCCGGTCTTGTCGAAGATCACCGCGTCGAGGCCACGCGCCCGCTCGAAACTGGCGCGATCGCGGATCAGCAGCCCGCTCGTGGCGCTGAGCCGCGTACTGACCGCCACGACAAGCGGCACTGCCAGCCCGAGTGCATGCGGGCAGGCGATGACGAGCACTGTGACGGCACGGGCGATGGCGAACGCGACGGGAGCGCCCACAGACAACCATACGACGAGCGTAACCGTCCCGAGCACAAGCGCAGTGTAGGTGAGGATGTTCGCCCCGGTATCGGCGAGGTTCTGGCTGCGCGAGCGCGACGCCTGTGCCTGCCGCACCATCTCGATCACCTGAGCAAGATAGGTCTCGCTCCCGGTCTTGCGGATCTCGATGGTGATCGCGCCTTCGCCGTTGACGGCGCCGCCGATTACCTCCTCGCCCTCGCCCCGCTCGACCGGCTTCGACTCGCCCGTCAGCATGGATTCGTCGAGACTGGTGCGACCGTCCATGATCACGCCATCGGTCGGCACCTTGGTCCCCGGCCTGACCAGGACCCGGTCGCCGGCGACGAGACCGGTGACCGGCACCTCCTCCGTGCTTCCGTCGGGCCTGAGCCGGTCGGCCGTGGCAGGCATCAGCTTCACGAGGGCCTCCAACGCGGCGGATGCGCCCATGACCGAACGCATCTCGATCCAGTGCCCGAGAAGCATGACGTCGATGAGCGTGGCGAGTTCCCAGAAGAACGGCTCGCCGGCAAGACCGAAGACCGTGGCGCTCGAGTAAAGGTAGGCAACGCTGATCGCCATCGAGATCAGCGTCATCATGCCGGTCTGACGTTTTCTCAACTCCCCGACAAAGCCTGTCAGGAAGGGCCAGCCGCCGTAGAAGAAGACCGACGTCGACAAGGCGAAGAGGACAAACGGCGACCCGGTGAACCGCAATGCGTCGCCAAGCCCGAGAAATTCCTGGATCATCGGCGACAGCAGCAGGATCGGGACGGTGACGACCAGCGACACCCAGAAACGGCGCTTGAAGTCGGCGATCATCGCGCCGTGGCCGTGCCCTCCCTCGCCGTGCGCTGCGTGCTCCTGTGGCACGGCAGCGCGATCGTGCTGGCCGCCGGCATAGTGTTCGTGATGCTCCATCTCGCTCACCCGCCATTCCTTTCGGTGATCTGTCGGCGTCCCTGGCCAAGCGTGTCATCGGGAAAGACAGGCGCGCCGTGACGCGGGGCGTTTCTTCTGGGACTGCGGACCGCCACGGTCCGATCGCCCGTCCGGACCTTGTTCAGCACCTCGTGGGGCCGGTCCGCCAGTCGCGCGACCTGGCCGACCCATCGCCGGCTCTCGCTGTCCGGGCCGAGCAGGATGCCATCCGGCACGTTCTGGGCGGCGATCCCGGCGGGTAAGAGGGAGAGCGCGTCTGTCATCTCGGACGATCCAGATGCACGGTCTCGAGGTGATCGGGCACGCGGACCGCCCGGCCGAGTTCATGCGCCACACGCTGGCGCAGCGTATCGGCCGCCGTCGGCTCGCCATGAGTGAGATAGGTCATGCGCGGCGCGTGGCCCGACGCCATCCAGCGCAGGATCTGGTCGGCGTCGGCGTGGCCCGAGAAGCTTTGGAGCTGGACGACCTCGGCTTCGATCGACACGTCGCGCCCGAACATGCGAAGATTCCGGGCACCATCGACCAGCGCCGCACCTCGTGTCCCGCCGGCCTGGAATCCCGAGAGCAGGATCGTGTTCCGTCGATCGCCGCCGAAGCTCAACAGATGATGAAGGATTCGGCCGCCCGTGAGCATACCGCTCGCCGAGACGATGATCATCGGACCCCGCCGCGTGTTGAGCGCTTTTGACTGGTCCACCGAGGTCACACGGGTGGCGATCCGGAACATGGCCACGCACTCCTCCCGGGTGACGTGGTGCTCCTCGTGATGGCGGTGATAGATCGCGGTCGCGTCGATCGCCATCGGGCTGTTGAGATAGACGGGGACCCGCGGGATCTCGCGCCGCGCCATGAGCCGGGCGACGTGGTACATCAGCCCCTGCGCGCGGCCGACCGCGAAGGCGGGGATGAGGACCGTCCCGCCCCGGGCGAAGGTGCGCTTGAGCACGGGCGCAAGTTCCGCCTCGGGGTCGATGGCCGGATGGCGGCGGTTGCCGTAGGTCGACTCGCAGACCAGCACATCTGCGCCCGCGAAGGGCGCGGGCGGCCGTATCAGAGGATCGCGATCATGGCCGAGATCGCCGCTGAAATGGACGAGTGTCTCGCCAATCTCCAGCCTGATCTGCGCCGCGCCGAGCAGATGTCCGGCGGAAATGAAGGTCGCCGCCATACCGTCGCCCAGGTCGATCCGTCGCCGGAACTCCACGGTTTTGAGGTGCTCCAGCGCCTTCTCCGCATCCTTCAGCGTGTAGAGTGCGGTCGGGTTACGGTGCTTCGAGAACCCCTTCCGGGCGGCATAGCGCGCCTCTTCTTCCTGCAGATGACCGCTATCGGGAAGAATGAGGCCGCAGAGTTCGGCCGTGGCTTGAGTGCAGAGGACGTGCCCGGAATAGCCGGCGCGGATCAGCGCCGGAAGATAACCGGAGTGATCGAGATGGGCATGGGTCAGCAGCACCGTGTCGATGCCGGCGGGCCGCGCCGGGAACGGCTTGCGGTTGCGGTCCCGCAGCGTCTTGACCCCCTGAAACAGTCCGCAATCGATCAGAATGCGCCGTGGGCCAGCCTCGATGAGGTAGCGCGATCCCGTGACGGTGCCGGCAGCTCCCATGAAGCGCAGACTGGGACGAGCGAACCGGGTCATGCTGACCTCCGCCGCGCGACGAACACGTTGTAGAGACCGCCGAAGACCAGGGCGGCATACCAGCCGTACAGGAAGCTCTCGGCCAGACCGACCGCGAAGCCGGCCGGGGTCAGCCACACGAAACCGGGCAGCAGCCCCGCCCAGGCCTCGTACATCGCGTAGTCCGGAAGCAGCAGGTCGAAGGCAACGCAGACGACGTAGGTGAGGGACAGAAAGAGACTCAGCGTCCAGCCGAGACCGAGGATCGGAAGGCCGGTGCGGCCGCCGGTCCCGGAATGACCCATCACGCGGTTGCCGCAGGAAAACCGCAGCGCGAAGAACAGGAGCACCGTGATCCCCGCGAAAAAGAGAATTGGCGTCATTGCTCGTCTCCTTTCCCGGCACCAGGCCCGCCCCGGCAGCGCGGGTCGGCACGGATATGCGACCGGTGTCGGTCGAAATGCCGGTCTCTCCCGCTGACATCATCTTTAGGCTTCCCGGGAGGAGCGCGCCTTGATGCAGATCAACGTACCGGCGCCGTGCCCATGAACCCGCAACAGAAGGCTCGGCCACCGGTGATCCGCTGACGCGCAGCAACCTCGCCGTCGTGGCGCGGCAGCGCGCCCATATGGAGCGGGATGCTGCGCCGGGCTCGTCCATCAATCCGGTCGCGGATCGCGTAACCCTGTCGCCTGTCAGGCCGAACTCGGGAAACGCTGCGTTCTGATCTCGATGCGCGGCAAGGGACCCCCCTGCCCCGCTGCACCACCTCGCCGCCCCCACCGCTCCAGGGCGAACGGGACGGCCCGGTCGTCCGACTGGCAAGCTCTCTGTCCGGAAAAACGCGCACCGCGCCATTGCGCTTCCAGCGGAAGGAACCTCTATGGCTTGACCGAACTCGCCACCGACTCACCCTGCCGCGGAACCAGAAAGGAACAGACAAGATGGGAACGGAGATCGGTTCCGGCATCGGGCCTGGCGAAGGCGCCGAAGATGTGTGCATCTCCGCCAGCATGATTCATTGCACGGTGCCGAGTCCGGTCGGCCCCCTGACGATCCGCCGTATCGCGGACCCAGAGCACCGCCTGTCCTCGGAATGGGCGCGCACCTCGCGCCCGGCTCCGCCGGCAGTATTGCAGCCGCTGGTGCCGGTCCCGGGCGTGGTGCCGCTCGGAGAGTCGAGCTGATCGAGGCCCTGCTGGCAGACGACATCGTGGTCGCCGACGGACGCACGCCCGAGCAATACGCCAAGTACACCATTCCCGGAGCGATCAACCTGCCGTTCACCGAGACCGAGTTGGCCCTTCGGACCCTCGGATGCCGACGCACGGAAGATGGCTGGGATTGCGCCGCCGCACACAAGGTGGCGATGTTCTGCAACGGGGTCTGGTGCGGCCAGTCGCCGGCCGCAATCCGCAAGATGACCGGTGCCGGGTTCCCCCCGGATCGCATCCTCTATTATCGCAACGGGATGCAGGGCTGGCTGCTGCAAGGGCTGAATGTCTGGACACCGGGCCTGGCTGCGTGCTTTCACATCTGACGCGGCGGTCCGATACTCCCGTCGGCGTGGCCTGGACCCTCCCCCCCTGGTCGATCGGGCTGAACCGCCACAGGTTGAGAGGACGTCCCTGGCTGTCGCAGATGGCGTGTAGTTTCGTGTTCATGCCACCCTTGGTGCGCTCGATGAGCTGAAATCGATGGGTCGTGAGCTCAGAAAGACGCCAGGGGGAAAGGATTCAACGGCGGCTCATTCGATTTGTGAATGATCGCCAGGCTATCTCCGCCCAAGCAACCTGTCGGCACATCTCATGTTGCGCGTTGGAGCAGGACCGGTTCCGGGACGGCGTGCGTAGTGGTCTGGCCGTCGGGGACGTCCCGCACAGGCCGGGCGCGGCCGCTCCGCCTGTCCGGCTCGGCCTTCGCGACGACGCATGACGGGCGATCAAGGCTCCTGCCCGGCGCCGCTGTTCCCTCGGCCTTCGGGTCAACATCGCCATCGGTCAATCCAGTAGAGCATCAAGCACCGGGCATTCCGGAACATCGGCACCGCTGCATTGAGCCACCGTCTCGCTCAGCGCCTTCTCGATCCTCTGCAGATCAGCGATCTTTTCCTGCACGTCCCGAAGGTGCGTCGAAGCTATCGTTTCCACCTCGGCGCATGTCTGGCTGTTGCTGTCGACGAGGCTCAGCAACCCTTTGATCTCTTCAAGCGAGAACCCGAGATCGCGCGCCCGCATGACGAAGCGCAGCCGCCGCAGATGTTCGTCGCCGTAGCTGCGATAGCCGTTCCGGTCTCTGGGAGGATCGGGCATCACGCCGACGGTCTCGTAATACCGGATGGTTTCGAGGTTGCACCCCGTCGCTCGCGCAAGAGCGGATCGCTGCATCCGCCTCACGGGACCGTGATTATCCCCCATTCGAAGACCCCTTGCGCCTGTATCACCTACAGACCCTAGGTTCCCTCGCAGATGATCGCAAGAAGACCATGCATGGACACCGCGGAATCTGCGTTGCCAGAGGACGCGTCCGACGTCCCGGAAGGCCGCGGCTGGACGGCCACCGCCTTGGCGGCGCTGCTCTCGATGACCGCGCCCCTGCTGGCGATCGGTGCCATTCTTTACCTTGTCTTCGCGAAGCCGAAGACCGATCCAACGACGAAAGAGACCTGACTTATGAAAGACTGCTGTTCGAACGGAAAGGGTGCCTACGACCTCATCGTCGTGGGCGCGGGCTCGGCCGGCTTCTCCGCCTCGATCACCGCCGCCGAGGCCGGCAAACGCGTGGCACTCGTGGGCCATGGGACGATCGGGGGAACCTGCGTCAACTTTGGCTGCGTGCCCTCGAAGGCCATGATCCGTGCGGCCGAGGCGCTGCATGGTGCCCATGCGGCTGCACGCTTTCCCGGCCTCTCGGGCTCCGCGCAGGTCGATGACTGGTCCCGGCTCGTCGCCGGCAAGGACGACCTGGTCGCGACACTGCGCCAGAAGAAATACGCCGACCTGCTGCCCAACTACGACGGGGTCGATTACATTGAGGAGGGCCCCGCGACCCTGGTCGAAGGTGGCGTTCAGGTCGGAGGCCGCAAGATCACGGCGCCCAGGACGCTGATCGCCACCGGCAGCCGCACGCTGGTTCCGGCGATCCGCGGCATCGAGGAGGTCGATCCACTCGACAGCAAGTCGCTCCTGGAACTGGAGACGTTGCCCGGCAGTCTGATCTTTGTCGGTGCCGGCTACATCGGCGCGGAGCTCGCGCAAATGATGGCACGCATGGGGGTCAAGGTGACCATGGTGGCGCGGTCGCGCCTGCTGCCCGGGGCCGAGCCCGAAGTGTCCGACGCCCTGGCCGAGGCTTTCGAAGCCGAAGGCATCACGCTACTGACCGGCCTGCAATATGACAGCGTTGCGGCCTCGGAACATGGCGTCGCCCTACGGATCACGCAGGAGGGCATGGCGCAGGAAGTTACGGCCGAACGGATCGTCCTGACCGCCGGGCGGCAGGCGAATACCGAAGGTCTGGGCCTCGAGGAGGCGGGCATCCAGACTGACAGTCGCGGCGGTATCGTCGTGGGGCAGGACATGCAGACCTCGCGCCCCGGCATCTACGCGGCGGGCGACGTGACCGACCGTGACCAGTTCGTCTACATGGCGGCCTACGGCGCCAAGATCGCGGCCCGCAATGCCGTGGTGGATGCCGACGAGCGCTATGACAACACCACGATGCCCTGGGTGGTCTTCAGCGATCCGCAGGTGGCGGGCGTTGGCCTGACCGAGCAACAGGCGCGCGACGCCGGGCACGAGGTGAAGACCTCGGTGCTATCGCTCGACCAGGTGCCGCGGGCCCAGGCGGCGCGCGACACGCGCGGTCTCATCAAGCTCGTGGCCGACAGGGATACGGATCGGCTGCTTGGCGGGCAGATCGTGGCGCCCGAGGGGTCCGACACCATCCAGACGCTGGTGATGGCGCTGAAGGCCGGCATGACGACGAAAGCGCTCGGCGAGACGATCTTTCCTTATCTGACGACCGTCGAAGGCCTGAAGCTTGCGGCGCAGACCTTTGACAAGGACGTGGCCATGCTGAGCTGCTGCGCCGGGTGACGTCTACGCGCGGTCCGGTCCACCTGCTGGACCGGACCGCCCGGGAAGATGCCTCGGGTGGCGCGCCTCCGAAACAGCCTCCTGCGGAACCGAGGCGTGGCGCTGTAGTTAGATACAGACTCCAAGGGAGCTTATCGCATCGCCAGGAGGTTCAAGTGAAGTTTCCGCATCTTGCATTGGATATGGGCATCGGTCTGCTGGCTGGGTTGACGGCAACCAAGGTTACGGAACGCGCGCAACAGGCGCTCTGGGCGGCTACGCCGAGAATATTCGACAACAGGAAAAGCGCGTCCGGCCTGGACCTCCGTTTCGCGTGGCCGCCGAGAAGACTGCTGACCTCGCCGGCCTCGATCTCGATGAAGCGGACATCCAGACCGCAGGCATGGCTTTCCACTACGCGTCAGGTGTGGCCTGGGGGCCGGTCTATTGCGTCATGCGTCGTGCCGCCGGAATGGAGTCGGTGGGTGCAGGTGTAGCAACGGGCGCGAGCATGTCGGTTATCCTCGACGAGCTCGTGACGCCCGCGTTCGGTTTCAGTGCACCCAACAGGGACTATCCGACCGTCACGCATGTTCGCGGTCTGCTCGGCCACCTTGCTTACGGTCTCGCACTCGCCGGGACGGCGGAAGTTCTCTACCGCCTCGCCGAACCTCGCGCGACCGAACAACGTATCTAGAGGGAAATCCCATGCAGCATTCGCAACTCGAAAATGCACGCGCGATTGTCACGGGGGCAAGTTCGGGCATCGGCGAAGGGATTGCGAAGGCCTTTGCCGCGGCGGGAGCCTCGGTCATCGTCAATTATCGCTCCGACGATGAAGCGGCCGAGCGCATCGTCGGCGAGATACATGAAGACGGTGGAATAGCCGAGGCGGTGCAAGCCGATGTCTCGACTCCGGATGGGTGCGAGACTCTGTTCGAAGCAGCCGACAAGCGGTTCGGCGGGATAGATGTTCTCGTATCGAATGCCGGCATCCAGCGCGACGCCGCCTTTACCGAATTGAGCCTCGAGGACTGGCGCAAGGTTCTCGACGTCAACCTGACCGGCCAGTTCCTCTGCGCGCAGGAGGCGGTCCGGCGCTTTCGTCGGCAAGGGCCTGACCCCGACCGGTCACCGGCGCTTGGAAAGATCATCTTCACCAGCTCCGTGCACCAGGCCATTCCTTGGGCAGGCCATGCGAATTACGCCACCGCCAAGGGCGGGGTGAAGCTCTTGATGGAAACGATGGCGCAGGAACTTGCCTGCGAGAAAATCCGCGTCAACGCCATCGCGCCCGGGGCAATCAAGACGGCGATCAATCGTGACGCCTGGCAGGACGAGGAAGCCCGGAAGAAGCTTTTGAAGCTCATCCCCTATGGCCGGGTAGGCGAAATTGAGGATGTGGCCGAGGCCGCGCTCTGGCTCGCCTCGGACGCCTCCGACTACGTGGTCGGGACGACGCTCTTCGTGGATGGGGGCATGATGCTCTACCCCTCCTTCCGCGAGGGCGGCTGATGACGGCCCGCCAGAACGGATACCTGCCACTGCGCGATTACGCTCTTCTGGGCGATTGCCACGGCGCGGCACTGGTTGGGCTGGACGGCGCTGTGGACTGGTTCTGCCCGGGCCGCTTCGACGCGCAACCGGCCTGCTGGGCGCTGCTGGATGCGAGGCAGGGAGCCACCTTCCGCATCACCCCCTCCGGGCCTTTCGACAGCGAGCGGGTCTATCTGGACGGCACCAACATCCTCTGCACCGCCTTCACGACCCCGAATGGCAGGGTGACGATAACCGACTTCCTGCCGGTCCGCAGTGCGCCCGACGCGGCCGATCCGTTCGTCGATCTCGAGGCCAAGGGCTGGCTGGTGCGGGTGGTCGAGGCGTCAGACGGCCCCTGCGAGCTGAACGTCGTCTTCGATCCCGGCAATCGTGCGTTCGATCCGGAAGCTGGCAATCCTGCGGATATGCGACTGTTCCAGGATGGGGCGCCAAGCGTGGAGCGGGCGAAATCGGTCGTCCGACTGGCCGCAGGCGAGCGGCGTGCCTTCATCCTTGCACCAAGCCGCGCAGAGGCGGAAGGGCCGGTCGACCGGGCGGAAGCGCTGTTGCAGGAGACGGCTGAATTTTGGCGCAGCTGGTCGGGGGCCTCACGTTACGACGGGCCCTACCGTGCGGCCGTGGAGCGCAGCGCGCTCGCCCTCAAGGCGCTGGCCTATGCTCCCACGGGAGCCATCGTTGCCGCACCCACGACCTCCCTGCCGGAGGATCTCGGCGGCGAGCGGAACTGGGACTATCGCTATAGCTGGCTGCGGGATTCGGCCTTCGTTCTCCAGGCTCTCGGCGGATTGGGCTACCACGCGGAGGCAGGCCGATACTGCCAGTTCCTCGGGAGTTGCTGCGTCCAGACTTTGCCTAATCTGCGCATTCTCTACGGCATCGAGGAAGAGAGCCTGATCGGGGAACGCTGTCTCGATCACCTCGACGGCTATGCCGGATCGAGGCCTGTCCGCGTCGGCAACGCCGCAGCCAGCCAAGCGCAGCTCGACATCTATGGCGAGGTCGCCGACTGGGCGCTGGCCTATCGGGCCTTGGGCGGACCGCTCGACGAGACGCTTCGCACCATGCTGGAGGGCATCGCGGATCATGTCGCGCAGGTCTGGGACGAGCCCGACCAAGGCATCTGGGAAATGCGCGGGGAACCGCGCCACCATGTTCATGGAAAGGCCATGGCCTGGGTCGCGATGGATCGCGCCATTCGATTGCTGGGAGAGCGCGAGACGTGGTGCCAGGTGCGCCGAGACATTCTCGACGCCATGCGGTCCCATGCCGATGACGGTGAGGGAGGCGGCTTCCGCCAGACCTTTGCGGACGGTGGCATGGATGCTGCGCTCCTGCTCCTGCCCATGCTCGATCTTCCACTGTCAAACGAGACTCTCGATCGAACGGTGCGCGGCGTGGAGCGGGCATTGCGCCGCGGCGACTACGTGTTGAGATACGATCTCGAAGACACCGATGACGGCCTGGCCGGTGAGGAAGGCGCCTTCCTTATCTGCTCCTTCTGGTTGGTCGATGCGCTGCTTTGCACCGGCCGTGCGGATGAGGCGCGCAGCTTGTTCGAACGTCTTCTGGATCAGGCAAACGATGTCGGGCTCTACGCCGAGGAGGTCGACCAGGACAGCCATGCTTTCCTGGGAAACTTCCCGCAGGCTTTCACACACCTCGCGCTGATCAACAGCGCCATCAACCTGGAACTCTACGAGACTGGCGGCGGCGACGCGCTTCTCGGCACCCACGCCGACAGGATAGCGCGCGCCGCGCCGGAGCGAGATCGAGGCGTTCGGCCTGACGCAGGCGGCGATGCCGCAGGGCTGCCTCGCGCTACCCGGGCTCTCGGATCCCCACCTGAAACAAAGGAACGGAAAGTGTCATCGAACGGACGGCAGGGCGTCCCGCTGGAAGCAATAGTGTCCGGGGAGACCCGCCCTCATGAGGTCGAAGCATGTGCCCGCTGCGGCAGTCGGTTCCCGTCTCCCGGGGTCGAGCACCGCGGCCGCCTCTACTGCTGCGACAGATGCGCCATGGGCCCGAGTCCCCGCATGATGGTTCGCATGGCCCCGATGGTTGTCGGCCTTGTCGGCGCCGGGGCTTTCGCAGGCTGGCTGGCCGCACGTGGCAGTCGGAAAAATTGATCAAAGGAGAGTCCCGGTGAGCAAGACATATGACCTGATCGTCATCGGAAGCGGCACCGCCGCGACCACCGTGGCCAAGCGTGTCAGCGCCGCGGGCCGGAGTGTGGCCGTGACCGATTTCCGTCCCTATGGCGGCACCTGTGCCCTGCGGGGCTGCGATCCCAAGAAGATGCTGATCGGAGGCACCTCTGCCGCCGACCATGCCCGTCGAATGCATGGCAAGGGGGTCGAGGGCGAAGTGCGGATCGAGTGGCGCGAGCTGCTGGACTTCAAGCGCAGCTTCACCGGCCCGGTGCCGGAAAAGAAGGAAAAGAGCTTCTCCGAAAGCGGCATCGCGACCTTCCACGGGCGGGCCCGCTTCGTGGGGCCGAATGCCGTGGAGGTCGACGGCGAGACGCTGGAGGCCAGGCACATCGTTCTGGCCACCGGCTCCGAGGCGATGAAACTGGGAATTCCCAGCGAAGAGCATCTGGTCGACAACGAGGGCTTCCTTGAGATGGAAAGCCTGCCGCGCCGGATCGTGCTGGTCGGCGGCGGCTACATCGCGGCGGAGTTTTCCCACATCGCGGCACGGGCCGGAGCCGAGGTGACGATCCTTCAGCATGGGGACCGGATGCTGAAAGGATTCGATCCGGACTTGGTCGGATGGCTGATGGAGAAATACGAAGAACTCGGCGTCGCCCTCCATACCGGGATCACGGTCGAGCGCGTTGAAAAGACCGGGGACACCTTTCGCGTCACCGCCGGTGGCGAAGGGGGATCGAGAACCTTCGAGGCAGATCTCGTCGTGCATGCCGCGGGACGCAAGCCCGATTTCGCGCCGCTCGATCTCGAGGCGGCTGGCGTCGAACTGCGTGACGGCAAGCTGGCGCTCAACGAATACCTGCAAAGCACCTCGAACCCGGCCGTCTACGCCGCCGGCGACACCGCTCAGATGGGCCCGCCGCTGACCCCTGTGTCGAACCATGACGGAAAGGTGGTTGTGGCGAACCTGCTCGAGGGCAATCACACCACGCCGAACTACAAGGGCGTGCCTTCGGTCGCCTTCACTCTGCCGCCGATCGCTCGTGTGGGGCTGGACGAGGCCGAGGCCCGGGAGCAGGGACTAAAGTTCCGCATGCAGTGCGACCGGACGCCCGGCTGGTTCTCGACACGTCAACAGGCGGAATCTGTCTCCGGCTATAAGGTTCTGGTCGAAGAAGGCAGCGAGCGCATTCTGGGCGCGCACTTGCTGGGGCCACATGCCGACGAGGTCATCAACGTCTTTACCCTTGCCGTTCGGCACGAACTCACGGCCGACCAGCTCAAGGACACCATGTTCGCCTATCCCACCGGAGCATCCGATATTTCGTCAATGGTTTAGCAGGGTTCCCCCGGTGTACGGTTTTCTGAGACGGTGATTTGGGAGATAGCGGCTCCATCGAGGAGGAGCCATGACGGACGAACGAGAGACAAAGGCGGGCTTGACGGAGCGCGCCCGTCACGCTGGTGACGGCAAGCCCGCCGCGCCGCGCAAGCGGCGCATGTCGGCGAAGAAGAAACGGGGTAAGCGTCCGGTCAGGCCGCGTGGTTTGACCAGTTCCACGGCAAGAGATCATCGACGTGGGTGATCTTGTAGTCTGAGATGCAGGCCAGCGTATCGGCGAGCCATCCCTGCGGGTCGATGCC
>Ga0189283_10179_pt1 | contig 62534 bp, 62 predicted proteins | sample N26C4minimetaG_FD_130320 | JGI IMG/M metagenome (GOLD analysis project Ga0189283, IMG submission 130320) | Marine microbial communities from the Costa Rica Dome - N26 C4 mini metaG | ecosystem: Environmental > Aquatic > Marine > Oceanic > Photic zone | place: Costa Rica: the Eastern Pacific...
CGCGGGTGACGCGGCCGAGGGTAAAGTCGCGCAGCCGGTCGGCGGGATTCTCCACCCCCTCCACCTCGAGCCCCAGATCGGTGAGCGCCTCGGCGATCTCGTCGACCGAGGCGTCGGTTTCCAGGTGATCCTTCAGCCAGGACAGGGTGAATTTCATCGTCATCTCCGGCGGCGCAGGCGGCCGCGCCCGTCATCGTTGCAGCGTCGCTGTGCGGTTAGCGCATATCGGCGCGAAGGGAAACGGGTGGCGGCGCCGGGGCCGCTGACGGGGCCGGCGGGGGCGGGTCAGGTCAGGCCGATGCGGCGGAGCACGTCCTCGTCGCGCAGCGAGACCTCCTCGCCGACATAGCCGTCGGCGTCGGGGGTGCACATCCAGACCAGCGCCTTGGCCGGCCAGTCCGCCGGGATATGCGCGGACCAGTCCAGCTGGCTGACGGGGTTGATGCCCGACGCCTTGATCTCGCGCTGCATCTGCGTGGCCACCGTGCCCGGGGACAGGCCCATGGCGCGAATCCCGCGGCCCCGCGCCTCGAGGTCCAGGCTGCGCGTCAGCATCGCCGCTCCGGCCTTGGAGGCGCAGTAATGCGACCAGGCCTCGACCGGGTGATGCGCCGCCCCCGAAGACACGGTGATGATGGTGCCGCCGCCGGCCTGCATCATCACCGGCAGCGCCGCCCGGATCCCGTGAAAGACGCCCTTGAGGTTGATGTCGATCACCTGGCCCCAGGCCTCGGGGTCGGCCCGGGCGATATGGGCGATGGGCTCGACCACGCCGGCATTGTTGATCAGCGCGTCCAGGTTGCCGAACGTCTTGGCCGCCGCGTCGACGGCGGCCTCCATCTCCCAGTAGCGGCTGACATCGCAGGGGATGGCCAGCGCCCGGTCCGATCCGATCTCGCCGGCCAGTTCCGCCACCGCCTCTTCGCTGCGGGCGGCCAGTGCGACATTGGCGCCGGCCGCCGCGAATTCGCGGGCGGCGGCGGCGCCTATGCCGCGGCTGGCCCCAGTGATCAGCACCGTCTTTCCCGTCAGATCTGCCATCGCACTCTCCCTGTTCAGGGCAGATGCTAGTGCGGGCGGGCCGGGTCTTCCAGCGCGCTATCGGCTTGACCCGGCGCACGGGCAGGCAGAAGACTCCGCCCGACCCCAGCCCCGGGAGGTGCCCCATGATACGATCCGTCAGCCTGACAGCCTGCGCCGCCGTCCTTGTCGCCGCACAGGCGGCCCATGCCGAGCTGTCCGCCCGGGACGTATGGGACCAGTGGCGCGATCTGTCGCGCGAGGTTGGGCAGACCCTGGTCGCGGGCAGCGAGGAGACGGCCGAAGGCCGGCTGATCCTGAACGACGTGGCGGTGACGATCGACATGCCGGACGGTCGCGCCACCGGGACCCTGCCGCGCCTGGCGCTGGCCGAGCAGGCGGACGGCACCGTGCGGGCCACGCTCTCGGACAGCTACGCCCTGCGGTTCGACATGACGGGGCAGGACGGCACGCCGTTCGGGATGGTGCTGCGCAGCGATGCGCCGGGGCTGGTCATCATCGCCTCGGGCGCGCCGGGCGCGGTCGATTACACCTACAGCGCCCCCGAAATCGCGCTGCGGATGGAGCAGGTCACGGTGGACGGGCAGCCGATGCCCACCACCGCCGGTCTGCGGCTGACGCGGCCGACCGGCAGCTACAGGACCGGCGCGTCCGGCGCCGCGATCGCCAGCACGATGGCGGCCGACGCCCTCTCGGCCGAGATCGACGCCCAATCCCCCGAGGCCGAGGGCCGCGTGAGTGTCACCGCCACCTATTCCGACATCGCCACGGAAACCGCCGGCCCGCTGACCGGGCTGGCCGCCCTGGCGGATCCTGCGGCCCTGCTCGCGCGGGGCGTGCCGATGCGAAGCAGCCTGGTGCATGGCGGCGGGGCGCTGCGGCTCGCCTATACCGGGCCCGAGGGCGATCTCAGCCTGTCATCGACCTCGGAAAGCGGCGCTGCCGAACTGACCCTCGCCGATGGCGCCATGGCCTATTCCGGCGGTGCCACCGGTATGAGCGTCGCCGCGGCGGCGACGCAATCGCCGCTGCCGCAGGTGACGCTGGATCTGACGCAGGCACAGGTCTCGGCCCGCCTGCCGGTCGCCGAGGGCGCGGATCCCGCGCCGTTCAGCCTGTCGGCGGAACTGACCGGGCTGACGCTGGACGACGCGGTGTGGCAGGCGCTGGACCCGGCCGGCCAGCTTCCGCGCGATCCGGCGGATCTGGCGCTGGCCCTGTCGGGAACCGCAAGCCTGCCCGCCGCCACGCGGACCGGAGCGGGCGCGGCGCCCGAATTGCAGACGCTGGCCGTGGATCGGCTGCGCCTGTCGGTGCTGGGGGCGGAGCTGACCGGAACCGGAAACTTCGTCTTCGACGGTGCCGGTGCGGCCCTTCTGCCCGGCCTCCCGGCCGCTCAGGGGCAGGCGCAGCTGCGGCTGCGCGGCGCCGCGGCGCTGCTGGAGCGCCTGGTCCAGATCGGCGCGATCGGGCCGGATCAGGCGATCGGCGCCAACCTGATCCTGGGCATGTTCGCCCGTCCGGCGGGCGAGGACGTGCTGGACTCCGACGTGGTGCTGGCCCCGGATGGCAGCATAACGGCGAACGGGCAGCGCCTGCGCTGAACGCGGGACGGGGCTGTCAGCGGTCCCGGGACAGGATGTAGCGCGCGCAGGCGCGCAGGGGCCCGGCCGCCGGTCCGTACACGTCCAGGGCCGCGCAGGCGGCATCCACCTGATCGGCGGCGCGGCGCCGCGCCCCCTGCATGCCCAGTAGCGACACGAAGGTCGCCTTGCCCGCGGCGGCGTCCTTGCCCAGCCTCTTGCCCGCGGCGCCGGCATCGCCGGCGACGTCCAGGATGTCGTCGGCGATCTGGAAGGCCAGGCCGATCGCCGCGGCATACCGGCCGAGCGGTGCGGGATCGGCACCGGCCAGGATCGCGCCCGCCTCGCCCGACCAGCGGATCAGCGCTCCGGTCTTGCCGGCCTGCAACGCCTCGATCTCGGCCAGGGTCAGGGGGGCGGGGGCGGTCTCGGCCGCGATGTCCAGCGCCTGGCCCCGCACCATGCCGGCGGCTCCGGCGGCCCGCGCCAGCCGCAGGACCAGATCCGCCCGCACCGCCGCGTCGCGGTGACAGGCCGGATCGGCCAGAAGCTCGAAGGCCAGCGATTGCAGCGCGTCGCCCGCCAGGATGGCCGTCGGCTCGTCCCATTTCACATGCAGGGTGGGGCGCCCGCGACGCATCGCGTCGTCGTCCATGGCCGGCAGGTCGTCATGGACCAGGGAATAGGCGTGCATCGCCTCGATCGCCGCGGCGGCCTGGAGCGCGGCTTCGGGCGCCAGGCCATGCAGCGCCGCCCCCTCGATCACCAGAAACCCGCGCAGCCGCTTGCCGCCTTCGGCGGCCCAGGCCATCGCCTGCACCACCGGTAGGTCGCCCTGACCGCGCACCGCCGCCAGCAGCCGCCCTTCGATGGCAGCGGCCCGGCATGCCAGCCGGTCGGCAAAGTTCACTGCGGGTCGAGCGGTTCGGTGCCCCGCGGCTGGCCGTTCTCGTCCAGGGTGATCTTGGCCACCTTGGCCTCGGCTTCCTTCAGCTTGGCTTCGCACCGCGCCTTCAGCGCCGCGCCGCGTTCGTAAAGGCGGATCGATTCGTCCAGCGGCACGTCCCCGGATTCCAGCCTGCCCACGACGCTTTCGAGTTCGCGCATGGCATCCTCGAAGCTCATCTTGTCGACCTCGATCTCGCTCATCGCGTCCGCTCCATCAGCACCTCGACATGGGCCGCGACCCCGGCGGCCAGCGCCTGAAGATCATATCCGCCTTCGAGTGTCGAGACCACGCGCCCGCCGCAGATTCCGGCCGCCAGATCGCAGATCCGGCCGGTCAGCCAGCGGAAATCCCCGGCCTCCCATTCCAGTTGCGCCAAGGGATCGGCGCGGGCGGCGTCGAACCCGGCCGAGACGATCACAAGCTCGGGCCGGAAGGCCGCGACGGCCGGCAGGATGATCCCGTCCCAGGCCCGGCGCATGGCGGCGCCCCCCGTCCCGGGGTCGAGCGGCACGTTCAGCACGTTGTCATGGGCGCCGCGCTCCTCCGGGCCGCCGGTGCCGGGATAGAGCGGCATCTGGTGGCTCGACGCGAACAGGGCGCGGGGTTCCTCCCACAGGATATCCTGGGTGCCGTTGCCGTGATGCACGTCGAAATCCAGCACCGCCACCCGGCCGAGCCCGTGATGGTCGAGCGCCCGCTTCGCCGCGATCGCCGCATTGCCGAACAGGCAAAAGCCCATGGCCGTCTGCCGTTCCGCGTGATGGCCCGGCGGGCGGCAGCCCACGAAGGCGTTGCCGACCTGCCCGTCCAGCACCGCGTCGACGGCCGCCACGCAGCCGCCCGCCGCCCGCAGCGCCGCCCGGACCGAACCGGGGGACAGATGCGTATCGGCATCGATCTGGCGCGATCCCCGGGCAGGTTCCGCCGCGCGGATCCGGTTCAGGTAGCTTTCGGGGTGACAGCGCAGGATCTCGGCCTCTGCCGCGATGGGCGCCTCCCGCCGGTCCAGCGCGTCGAATTCCGGGGCGGACAGGGTGTCGATCACCGTTTCCAGCCGCGCGGCGCGTTCCGGGTGTCCGGCCGGCGTGACATGGCTCAGACCGTCGGAATGGGTGAAAAAGGCGGTTCCGGTCATTCGGACATCAGCATGTAGCCCGCGCCGCGCACGGTCTGCAGGTATCGGGGCTGCTTGGGATCGGCCTCGATCTTGCGGCGCAGGCGGGTGATCTGGACGTCGACGGCGCGTTCCTGCGCTCCGCCGCCGTCGCGGCCGCCCCCGCGGCCCAGATCCTCGACCAGCCGGCTGCGGCTGACCACCTCGCCCGGGGCGGCCGCGAAAATGCGCATCAACTGCGCCTCGGTCGCGGTCAGCCGCACCGGCGCGTCGCCCTGCCACATCTCTCCGCGCGCCACGTCGTAGCGGACATCGCCCAGATGCAGCACCTTCTGTGCCTCGACGATCTCGGGGGCGGCGGGGACCCGCCGCAGGATCGCATTGATCCGCAGCAGCAGCTCCTTGGGCTCGAACGGCTTGGCGAGGTAGTCGTCGGCCCCGGCTTCGAGCCCCTCGATCCGGTCCCCGGTGCCGCCCTTGGCCGTCAGCAGCAGGATGGGCACCGTCCGGTCGGCGCGCAGCGCGCGGGTCAGGCTGACCCCGTCCTCGCCCGGCATCATCACGTCCAGCACGATCAGGTCGAATTCCAACCCCGCCAGCAGGCGGCGCGCCTGGGCGGCGTCCCGCGCGGCGCTGACATAGAAGCCGTGACGCATCAGGAACTTCTGCAACAGGCCGCGGATACGTTCGTCATCGTCGACGATCAGCAGATGCGCCTCGGGTTCGCTCATGCTGCGGGCTCCTGATCGCGGGCGCAGCTGCGCAGCAGGTCGGGATCCGTCATCGCCTCGAGCACCTTGCGGAAACCGGCGACGGCCTCGGGGCCGGCGGCGCGATAGGCGGCCCGCATCCGCGCGCGCTGCGCGTCCGACAGCGACCGTTCGAGCCGCTCGCCGGCCTCGGTCAGATAGAGGTGCCGTTCGCGCTTGTCCCGCTTGCCGATCCGGCTGTCGACCAGCCCGTCCTCGATCAGCGTGCGCAGCACGCGGTTCAGCGACTGCTTGGTGACGCCCAGGATGCCCAACAGGTTGTTCACCGTCGTCCCCGGCATGCGGTTGATGAAATGCACGGCGCGGTGATGGGCGCGCCCATAACCGTGTTCCGCCAGGATCCGGTCGGGGTCGGCGGTGAAGCCGCGATAGGCGAAGAACATCGCCTCGATCCCGTTGCGCAACTGTTCGTCGGTCAGGAAAAGAAGCGTCTCGCCCCCCGTCATGCCAGCCATCGCCCGGTCCGCCATCTGCCAGCCTCCTTCACAAACCGCCTGATCCTTGGGCGAAGTTTAAGTCAGCCTTGTTGACATTCCAAGTCTCGACTGTTAGCCGAGCGACAGGAATTGCGCAACTTTCTGTCACAACCTGCCAGAAGGGCGCAACATACATCCACAGGCCGACCCTCGCGCCGGCCCGCTGCTGAAGGGAGCAAACATGGCAGGCGCATACGACGACCGCGACGGCGTGATCTGGATGGACGGCAAGCTGGTGCCGTGGCGCGACGCGAACGTGCACATCCTGACCCATGCGATGCATTACGCATCCTCGGTGTTCGAGGGCGAACGCTGCTACAACGGAAAGATCTTCAAGGGGCACGCGCATTCGCTGCGCCTGCAGAGATCGGCCGAGCTGATCGACATGGAGATCCCGTGGAGTGCCGAGCAGATCGATGCCGCGAAGGACGAGATGCTGAAGGCGAACGGCTGGGACAATGCCTATGTGCGGGCCGTGGCCTTTCGCGGCGCGGGTGAGGACATGGGCGTCTCGGCCCGGCGCAATCCCGTGCGGCTGGCCATCGCCGGCTGGGAATGGGGGAACTATTACGGTGACGCCAAGAACAAGGGCGCGCGCCTGGACATCTCGAAGTGGAAGCGTCCCAGCCCCGAGACGATCCCGAGCCAGGCCAAGGCGGCGGGGCTGTACATGATCTGCACCATGTCCAAGCACGCCGCCGAGGCGAAGGGCTGTTCCGACGCCATGATGTTCGACTATCGCGGCTACGTGGCCGAGGCGACCGGCGCCAACATCTTCTTCGTCAAGGACGGCGAGGTGCATACCCCCAAACCCGACTGCTTCCTGAACGGGCTGACCCGGCAGACGGTGGTCGAGATGCTGCGCGACCGGCAGGTCAAGGTGCATGAGCGGCACATCATGCCCGAAGAGCTGGAAAGCTTCGAGCAGTGCTGGCTGACCGGCACCGCGGCCGAGGTCACGCCCGTCGGGCAGATCGGCGATTACAGCTTCGAGGTGGGGGCGCTGACGCGCGACATCGCCGGAGGCTACGAAAAGCTGGTGCGCAGCTAGACCGGCGCGCCGCGCCGCCGGAAAGCGGCGGCGCGGCCTGTGCTCAGGCGCCGATCCCGCGTTCGATCCGCAGGAACGCCCGCAGCAGCGCCGATGCGCTGCCGCCGCGTTTCTGACGATGCAGCGACGCCGCCACCGGATGCGGGGTCGCGGCCCGCGATTGCCTGAGCGCCTGGCGCAACCGGACGCGGTCGCTGCGCGTCTTCGGTCGGTCGATGATGTGACGAACGCCCATTGTGCTACCTCCTCTGGTATCGGCGGACCCTACCATGATTCGCGGCTCCGCCCGCTCTCTTCCAGCCGCATTCCGCGCGCGCGAATAGCCGCAGGCGCCGCGCGCCGCCGCCGGAACAGGAGGCTGTCGCCCGGCGCGAAACGAAGCTATCGTGATCGGGCCGCCCTGGGGGAACACGACATGGGGAGCGACAGCGCGCCAGACGCGCCGCCGTTGCGCGGCGCCAGACGGATCTTGCCGGTCCTGCTGCCGCTGCTGGCCGTGGATCTGGCCCTGATCGCCGTCTATGTCGCGCTGGCGGCCGGGCCGGGCAGGGCGCCGGATCTGTGGAATATCGGTCTGGAGTACAGCGTCAGCGAGGTCTTCAACCTGGGCAAGTGGGCCGCGACCGCGGCGCTTCTGGCCCATCTGGGGCTGGGGCGCGCGCGGCCCGGCCTGGCGCCGCTGGCGGTCATCTACCTGATCCTGCTGGCCGATGACGGCCTGCAATTGCACGAGACGGCCGGATCCTGGCTGACGGGCGCCCTGGCCGGCGGACCTTGGGCGACGGCGGCGCAGGATCTGGGCGAACTGGCCGCCTGGGCCGTCCTGGGGGTGGCGATCCTGGTGCTGTACCGGCGCGCCTGGCGCCGCGCCTCCGGTCCCGACCGCGCATGGGTCGCCGCCCTGTTCGGCGCCTTTCTGGGGCTCCTCTTCTGCGGTATCGGGCTCGACATGCTGCATTCGGCCCTGGGCGACGGATCCTGGATCGTCGCCGGCTTCCTGTCGGTGGCCGAAGACGGGGGCGAGATGCTGTTCGCCTCGCTCACGCTGGCGCTGGCATCGGGCGCGGCGGGGGATCCGCGGGCGGGCCGCCGCGATCGCGCCGCCGCCGGCCGGACACGCGAGGCGCCGCTTCCGCGCGGGGCGCTGCCCCGGAAATGACAAACCCCCGAAGCTTGCGCCCGGGGGTCGTCGATGGCGGCCGGAGCCGCCCAGGTTCGGCAAAGCCTCAGAGAAGCCCTTCGCGCTGCGCCTTCTTGCGCGCAAGCTTGCGGGCGCGGCGGATGGCCTCGGCCTTCTCGCGCGCTTTCTTCTCGGAGGGCTTCTCGAAATGTTGCCGAAGCTTCATCTCGCGGAAGACGCCCTCACGCTGCAGCTTCTTCTTCAGGGCACGAAGCGCCTGATCGACGTTGTTGTCGCGAACGCTGACCTGCATGTGGTTGTCACCACCTTTCTAAGTTAGGGTTTCGATAGTGCAGGAGGCGGCTGGCTACCACAGCGCCCGACGCTTGTCCACTCCTGCCCGCGGGCGCGGGGATTGGCATCGCCCGCGGCGGCGACTAGCTGTTGACCAGATTGGCACGGAGGGTGATCCAGTGACCGAACCGACCCAGACCCGCGATCCGGGAGATGACGAGGCGCGCGATCCGCGCGACAAGGTGCTCGATGCCGCGCTGCCGCATGTGGCCTTCGACGGCTGGAGCGAGCGCACCCTGAAAGCCGCCGCCCAGGGCACCGGCATGCCGCTGGCCGAGGCGCGGGCGCTGTTCCCGCGCGGGGGCGTCGATCTGGCCCTCGCCTATCACCGGCGCGGCGACGCCCGGATGATCGAGCGGTTGCAGACCGAACCGCTCGACGCCCTGCGCTTTCGCGACAGGATCGCCGCCGCCATCCGCTGGCGGCTCGAGGCGGCGGATCGCGAGGCGGTCCGGCGGGGGGCGACCCTGTTCGCCCTGCCGCAACACGCCGCCGATGGCAGCCGTGCCGTCTGGGGCACCGTCGACGCGATCTGGACGACGTTGGGCGACCGCTCGGACGACTTCAACTGGTACAGCAAGCGCGCGACGCTGGCCGGCGTCTACGGGGCGACGGTGCTTTACTGGCTGGGCGACGATTCGCTCGACCATCAGGCGACGTGGAGCTTTCTGGATCGCCGGATCGACGATGTGATGCAGGTGGAGAAGGCCAAGGCGCGGATCCGCGAGACGCCGGTCCTGCGCACGCTGTTCGCCGGGCCCGGTTGGCTTCTGGGGCGTGTGCGCGCGCCACAGGCGACGCCGCCCGCCGATCTGCCGGGATACTGGCGCGCTCCGGTGCAGCGATCGGCGGAATGACCGCTCTGCCCTTGCCCCGCAGCATGACCGCGGTCGAAATCTCCGCGCCCGGCGGGCCCGAGGTGCTGCGCGCCGTTGAACGGCCGGTGCCGCGCCCGCGCCACGGCCATGTGGTGATCCGCGTGGCCTGGGCGGGCGTCAACCGGCCCGACGCCTTGCAGCGGGCGGGATCCTACGCGCCGCCGCCGGGGGCGAGCGACCTGCCGGGGCTCGAGGCTTCAGGCCGGGTGGCGGCGGTGGGGCGGGGGGTGACGGACTTGGCCGAGGGCGACGAGGTCTGCGCCCTTCTCCCCGGCGGCGGCTATGCCGAATATGTCGAGACACCCGCCGCCCATGCGCTGCCGGTGCCCGAGGGGCTGTCGCTGCGCCAGGCCGCCTGCCTGCCCGAGACGTTCTTTACCGTCTGGACCAACGTGTTCCAGCGCGGCGGCCTGCGCGCGGGCGAGCGGTTTCTGGTGCATGGCGGCACGTCCGGTATCGGCACCACGGCGATCCAGCTTGCCCGGCTGTTCGGCGCCCGCGTCTTCGCGACGGCCGGGACCGCCGAGAAGTGCCGTGTCTGCGTGGAGTTGGGCGCCGAGCGGGCGATCAACTACCGCAGCGACGATTTCGTCGCGATCCTGCGCGAGGCGGGCGGCGCCGACCTGATCCTCGACATGGTCGGCGGCAGCTACATCGCCCGCAACATCAAGGCGCTGGCCGTCGAGGGGCGCCTGGTGCACATCGCCTTTCTGGGCGGAGCGAAGGCCGAGATCAACTTCGCCGAGGCTATGGTCAAGCGGCTGACGATCACAGGCTCGACCCTGCGGCCGCGCAGCGACGCCGACAAGGCGGCGATCGCCGCCGAGCTGCTCTCGCAGGTCTGGCCGCACCTGTCCTCGGGGCGCATCGCGCCGGTGATCGATTCCGATTTCGCCCTGGCCGATGCCGCCGCCGCCCATCGGCGGCTCGAGGCACCCGAACATGTGGGCAAGATCGTGCTCAGGGTCGGCGGCTAGCGGACGGGCGCCATCAGCGCGTCATCCTGCCGGCAGTCGCGGATCACATCGGCACCGCACAGGCGCGGCTCCAATTCGCGCGACAGGCACAGGCGCGCCTCCTGTATGCGCCCCGACCGGCAGGTGATCGTGATCATGTCGGGGTCGAGCCCGGGATTGGCCTCGACGAACGCCTCTTCGACCACCCGCGCCGGCAGTTCGATCGCGCGGTCGAGCTTGCGGAACACCTCGGGGCGGTCGACGCTGTCATAGGCGCGGCGCGCCAGGGCGAAATAATCCCGCGGGTCCAGTCCCGAGCAGCGGCCATGCTTCTTCCACTGATACCATGCGGCCCCGCCATCGCCGAACAGATCGGCCTGCGCCGCCGTTTCCGCGCGCGACGGATCCCGGGCGGCGGTGCGACAATAGCTGGGCCAGCCGCGTTCGTTCTGCGGCCACAGCCCGTGCAGGGACCAGCCCGCATCGGCCGCCGGATCGCATTGCGGGGCGTCGCGGGCATCGCCCTCGAGCGCGCACCAGTTCGGCGACCAGGACAGCGCCATGACATAATAGTCGAAGCGGCCGGCCCGCTCTCCCTCGGCCGGGGCCGCGATGGGCCACAGGGCGATCAGCAGGGCAAGCGGCCACGCGGCAGACTGACGGCGCATTTTCCCTTTTCTCCTGTGACCGGGGCGACTATATCGGACCCAACTTCCCCGAAAACGTGGTAAGGGTCCAGCCGGACCGGCCGTTTTCCCCGGCCCCGCAGGCCGTTGCCGGGCGGGGACGTTCCGAAGGAGACGCACGCGATGAACAAACCGATCATGGCCAAGGCCACCGCCGTCTGGCTTGTGGACAACACGACGCTGAGCTTCAAGCAGATCGCCGAATTCTGCGGCCTGCACGAGCTTGAGGTGCAGGGCATCGCCGATGGCGACGTGGCGGCGGGCGTGAAGGGGTTCGATCCGGTCGCCAACAACCAGCTGGAACAGTCCGAGATCGCCAAGGGCGAGGCCGATCCGCTGCACAAGCTGAAGCTGAAGTTCAACCCGGCGGCCCTGGGCGAGGAAAAGCGGCGCGGCCCGCGCTATACCCCGCTGTCGAAGCGGCAGGACCGGCCGGCCTCGATCCTGTGGCTGGTCAAGTTCCACCCCGAACTGACCGACGCGCAGATCGCCAAGCTGGTCGGCACCACCAAGCCGACCATCCAGTCGATCCGCGACCGCAGCCACTGGAACATCCAGAACATCCAGCCCATCGATCCCGTCGCCCTGGGCCTGTGCAAGCAGTCGGAACTGGATGCTGCCGTGCAAAAGGCCGCCGCCAAGAAGGCGCGCGAGGGCGAGGTCATGACCGACGACGAACGCCGCCGGCTGGTCTCGACCGAGCAGAGCCTGGAAATGGGCAACGAGCCGCGCCTGCCCACCGCCATTTCGGGGCTCGAAACCTTCACCCTGTCGGATACCGGCGAGGAGCTGGATGTTGAGGACCGGGAAGTGCCGGACGCCGACAGCTTCTTCAACCTGCCGAAATCCTCGGAGGAAGACGACGAGGAAGACGACGAGGCCGGCGACCGCGACCGCCGCTGAGGCGGGCGGGCGCCGCCCGCCGCTATTCGTCCTCGGCGCAGTGGCGGCGGAAGGCGCGGCTTAGCAGGTCGAATTCGGCCCGCAGCCGGGCGAGCTCGGCCCGCAGGTCGTCTTCGGACGGAAGCGCGGTCGCCAGGCTGAACACGGCCAGCACGCTGTTCGAGCCGCGCTCGACGATCACGACGGTCTCGATCCCCTCGGCGATGATCTCCGCCGGGACCGGCAGGCGCAGATCCCATGCTCCGGCCCGGCCGGGCACGGGCGTGACCGACGGCGCGCCGACCTCGCGGTCGCGGTGCAGCGCGGCGATGGGCGGCGGCGTGGCCCCCGCCGGACCCTCCAGCCGCGCCCGCCAGATCCCGGCCTCGATCCGCGGCCCGGACAGCGTATAGGCCGGCCCCGTCACAGAGCGGCCCCCGGATGGCGCGACAGCGTCAGGTCGCGCAGCAGGATGCGGTTCATTCGCGGCTCCTCGAAGATCAGGTCGATCCACAGCTTCTCGACCCGCTTCTCGTTCAGGTCGAGCAGCGCCAGGTCGAAGGCCGTGCCTGCCGCACCGACGGCCGCGCCGTCGACCCGCTGGACGATCTGCTCGGTATCGGGGCCGTGGCGGATGTTCAGGCGGGCGAATACCGGCAGGGGGCGCTCGCTCTCCATCTCGACCGACAGGACCAGCACGTGGCGCCGTCGCAGCGAATGCGCGGCGCCGGCGGGAAGGTCGATCGCCAGGCTCAGAAACGAGCCCTCGAAATGCAGAACGTCGACGGTCAGGCCGAACGGCGCCAGATCGCCCGCCCCGGGGTTGCGCGACTGACGGGCCGAAAGCTCCGGGCGGCGGCAATCGTGGAACAGTGCGGTCTCCCCGTCCAGCGCGCACCGGTCGGTGCCCGGAACCCAGAAGCCGGGATCGGCGGGGCGGCGCCACAGGGCCGGGCGGTGCGTCCAGTCCGACCCGTGGGGCGCCGGGATCGGTGCCTCGCGCGCCGCCGGGTCGTCGATCCGGTCGGCGGCGGTCAGAACCCGGTCCGCCGCCCGCCGCAGCGCCGCCGCCTCGGCCCGCAGGCGGCGCAGGTCGCGCGGGGCCAGCCGGGACGCGGCATCGGCCAGCGCGGTCCAGTGGCGCAGCAGGCGCCGGCGCCGCAGCCGGCCGAGCGGACCGGCCGGACGGCCTAGCACGGGCGGCCCCGCCGGGGCCGCCCGAGATCACAGATCCATGTAGACGTGCGTCTCGGCATCGGCGCCGGGATGGGTGACGGCGCCCTTGCGGGTCGCCCCGACGAGCTGCGCGTATTTCCACAAGGCGCCGCTGGCATAGTTCGTTTCACGCGGACCCGCCCAAGCCTTCCTGCGGTCGGCAAGCTCGTCCTCGGTCAGATCGACCGAGATCTCGCCCTTGATCGCGTCGATGGTAATCACGTCGCCGTCGCGGATCAACGCGATCGGGCCGCCATGGGCCGCTTCGGGCCCGACATGGCCGACGCAGAAGCCCCGGGTCGCCCCCGAGAAGCGCCCATCGGTGATCAGGGCGACCTTCTTGCCCATCCCCTGGCCCGACAGGGCGGCGGTGGTGGACAGCATCTCGCGCATGCCGGGGCCGCCGGCCGGTCCCTCGTTGCGGATCACGATGACCTCGCCTTCCCGGTAATCGCGCTTCTGCACGGCGGCAAAGGCGTCTTCCTCGCATTCGAAGACGCGGGCCGGGCCGGTGAAGACCTGTTCGGCCTGCGACATGCCCGCGACCTTCACGATGGCCCCTTCCGGCGCCAGGTTGCCCTGCAGCCCGACGACGCCGCCGGTGGCGCTGAGCGGGGCCGCGACCGGGTGGATCACGCGACCATCGGCCTCGCCCTCGATCCGGTCCAGCTCCTCGCCGATGCTGCGGCCGCTGGCGGTCATGCAATCCTCGTGGATCAGCCCGGCCTTGCGCAGCTCCTTCATCACCACCGGCACGCCGCCGGCTTCGTACAGGTCCTTGGCGACGAATTGCCCGCCGGGCTTCAGATCGACGAAATAGGGGGTGTCGCGGAAGATTTCGCAGACATCCATCAGGTCGAAATCGATCCCGGCCTCGTGGGCGATGGCCGGCAGGTGCAGGCCGGCATTGGTCGATCCGCCGGTGCAGGCCACCACGCGCGCGGCGTTCTCCAGGCTCGTGCGGGTGACGACGTCGCGGGCGCGGATGTTCTGCTCGATCAGCTGCATCACCGCCTCGCCCGATGCCTCGCCGTACTGGTCGCGGCTCTCATAGGGGGCGGGCGCGCCCGAGGAGTTCATCAGCGCCAGGCCGATCGCCTCGGACACGCAGGCCATGGTATTGGCGGTGAACTGGCCGCCGCAGGCCCCCGCACTGGGGCAGGCCACCCGTTCCAGCGTGCGCAGCGCCGCATCGCTGAGGTTGCCGGCCTGGTGCTGGCCCACCGCCTCGAACACGTCCTGGACCGTCACGTCCTTGCCGTCCAGCCGGCCCGGCAGGATCGAACCGCCATAGATGAACACCGACGGCGTGTTCAGCCGGACCATGGCCATCATCATCCCGGGCAGCGACTTGTCGCAGCCGGCAAGGCCGACGATCGCGTCGTAGCAATGGCCGCGCATGGTCAGCTCGACCGTATCGGCGATTGCCTCGCGGCTGGCGAGGGACGAGCGCATCCCCTCATGCCCCATGGCGATCCCGTCGGTCACCGTGATGGTCGTGAATTCGCGCGGGGTGCCGCCGGCCGCCTTGACGCCGAGCTTCACCGCCTGGGCCTGCCGGTTCAGCGCGATGTTGCAGGGCGCGGCCTCGTTCCAGCAGGTCGCGACGCCGACGAAGGGCCGGGCGATCTCGTCCTCGGACAGGCCCATCGCGTAGTAATAGGAACGGTGCGGGGCGCGCGCCGGCCCGTCCGTGACATGGCGGCTCGGCAGGCGCGACTTGTCGGTCTTGCGCTTCAGCATGGCTGTCTCCTCTCGGCGTCGAAAGCTGGATAGGCGAGGCGTTCCGTCGGGACAAGCGCGATTGCGGCCGCAGGGGCGCGCCTGTAGCGTCGCGCGGCACCGCGTCCCCACGCCAATCCGGCAGGCCGATGACCCAGACCCTGTTCGAGCGCTATCTGGCCCCCGCCCGCCGGCATTCCGCGATCTGGCGGCTGGCGGCTGGCCTTCTGCTGTCGGGGTTGGTCTATCTGGTCTGGCTGTCGGCGATATTCGCGGCGCTGCGCCTGATCGCCGGGCCAGACGGCGCCCGCGCCTGGGGCGGCGCCCTGCTGGCGCCGGACCGGCCCTGGCCCGCGCTGCTGCTGCTCGGCAGCTTTCTGGGCATGGCGGCGGGCCCGGTCCTGGCGGTGCGGCTGCTGCACCGGCGCACGGCGGCGACGCTTCTGGGGCCGCGCCGGCGCCTGCTGCGGCACTTCGCCCTGGCGGCGGCGCTGGTCCTGGCGGTGGCGGCGGTGCCGCTCGGGGCCTGGATGCTGGTCTACGACCCGGTGCCGAACCTGCCCGTGGCGATCTGGCTGGCCTTCCTGCCGCTCGCGGTGCCGGGCGTCCTGCTCCAGACCCTGGCCGAGGAACTGGTGTTCCGCGGCTATCTGCTACAGCAACTCGCGGTGCGGTTCGGGTGGCGGCTGGCCTGGATGGTCGCGCCGTCGCTCTTGTTCGGGGCGCTGCATTACGACGCGGCCGCGGATCCGGCGCTGACCTGGCTGCTCATGGGCGGCGCGGCGCTGTTCGGGATCCTGGCGGCGGACCTGACGGCGGCGACCGGATCGCTCGGCGCCGCCTGGGGGTTCCACTTCGCGAACAACGTCGTTGCCCTTCTGATCCTGGCGACCCGCGACACGATCACCGGCCTTGCGCTATGGACCACCCCCTATGGCACCGCCGACGCGCCGGACCTGTTCTGGCTGGTGTCGATCGATGCGGGCGCGATGCTGGGCGCCTGGGCGCTGCTGCGGCGGGTTCTGCGGCGCTGATTGCATTCCGGGTGCCACGCGACTATCTCGGCCCCATCTGAACGACCCGGGGCGCGGCCGCATGAACTGGATCTCGAACTACGTCCGTCCAAAGATCAACTCGCTCTTCTCGCGCCGCGAGGTGCCGGACAACCTGTGGACCAAGTGCGATTCCTGCGGAACGATGCTGTTCCACCGGGAGCTGGCCGAGAACCTGAACGTCTGCACCAGCTGCGACCACCACATGCATCTGAACCCGCGCGCCCGCTTCGACGCGCTGTTCGATGGTGGCGTCTATGCCGAGGTCGAGGTGCCGCAGCCCGTGGTCGATCCGCTGCAATTCCGCGACCAGAAGCGTTACCCCGAACGGCTGCGCGCCGCGCAGCGCAGCACCGGCGAGCGCGAGGCGATGCTGGTCGCCGAGGGCGAGATCGGGCGCACGCCGGTCGTGGCCGCGGCGCAGGATTTCAGCTTCATGGCCGGGTCCATGGGGATGTATGTGGGCAACGCCATCATCGCCGCCGCGGAACGGGCGGTGAAGATGCGCCGCCCGCTGATCCTGTTCTCGGCCGCGGGCGGGGCGCGCATGCAGGAGGGGATCCTCAGCCTGATGCAGATGCCGCGCACCACGGTGGCGGTCGAGATGCTGAAAGAGGCGGGACTGCCCTACATCGTCGTGCTGACCCATCCGACCACCGGCGGGGTGACGGCGTCCTATGCCATGCTGGGCGATGTGCAGATCGCCGAGCCGAACGCGCTGATCTGCTTTGCCGGGCCGCGCGTGATCGAACAGACCATCCGCGAAAAGCTGCCCGAGGGGTTCCAGAGGGCGGAGTACCTGCTGGACCACGGCATGCTGGACCGGGTGACCCATCGCAAGCAATTGCGGCAGGAGCTGATCGCCGTCACCCGGATGCTGCTGAACCTGCCGCCCGCCGTGATGGGCGAGCTGCCGCCGCCCGCCGAGGGCCCCGAGGCCGCCCGTGCCGAAACCGCCAAACTGGGGGATACCGCCGCGGCCGGGGACGCCGAGGCGTGAGCGGGGCCGGATCCGACGTCATCCTGCAAAGGATGATGTCGCTGCATCCGAAGGTGATCGACCTGACGCTCGACAGGATGTGGCGCCTGCTGGCGGCGCTCGGCCATCCCGAACGCGACCTGCCGCCGGTCATCCACATCGCCGGGACGAACGGCAAGGGGTCGACCCTGGCGATGATACGGGCGGGGCTCGAGGCGCGGGGCGACCGGGTGCATGCCTATACCTCGCCGCATCTGGCGCGGTTCCACGAACGCATCCGGCTGGCCGGCGAGCTGATCGCGGAGGACGCGCTGACCGCGGTTCTGGGCGAATGCCATGCGGCGAATGGCGGAGAGCCGATTACCTATTTCGAGATCACGACCTGCGCCGCGATCCTGGCCTTCGCCCGCAATCCCGCCGACTGGACCCTGCTCGAGGTGGGGCTTGGCGGGCGGTTGGACGCGACCAATGTCGTCGACCGGCCGGCCCTGACGGTGATCACGCCGGTATCGCTCGATCATCAGCAATATCTGGGCGAGACGCTGCCCCTGATCGCGGCCGAGAAGGCGGGGATCGTGAAGCGGGGCGTGCCCTGCGTGGTCGGGCGGCAGGAGGATGCGGCGCTGGCCGTGATCGAGGCGCAGGCGTCCCGGCTGGACGCGCCGCTTCTGGTGCGCGGCCAGCACTGGCATTCCTGGCGGGAACGGGACCGGCTGATCCATCAGGACGAAAGCGGGCTTCTCGACCTGCCGTCGCCGGTGCTGCTCGGCCCGCACCAGATCGACAATGCCGGCACGGCGCTGGCCGCCCTGCGTCACCTGGGGGCGGACGAGCCCGCCTGCGAGGCTGCCGTCACACGCGCCGTCTGGCCCGCGCGCATGCAGCGGCTGGTGTCCGGTCCCCTGGTTCAGGCGGCCGGGCAGGCGCAGCTTTGGCTGGATGGCGGGCACAACCCCGCCGCGGGCGAGGCGCTGGCCGAGACGCTGGCGGCGATGGACGACCGCCCGCTGCATCTGATCTGCGGGATGCTGAACAGCAAGGATGTGCGCGGCTATCTGCGCCCGCTGGCGCGGGTCGCCCGCAGCCTGCACGCCGTCACCATCCCCGGCGAAAGCGCGACTCTGCTGGCCGAAGACACGGCGGCGGCGGCCACGTCGGTCGGGCTGGGCGCGACCACGGCGCCGGATGTGGAAACCGCGGTGCGGGCGATCGCGGCCGCCGATCCGGCCGGCCGCATCCTGATCTGCGGATCGCTGTATCTGGCCGGGCGCGTGCTTGGCGACAACGGCTGAGCCGGCCCGGCGCGGAACCCGGACCCACGGCCCGCGGTTAGCCCCTCGATACCGGATTGTGCCCGGAAAACGGACACGCTGCGAACAAGGAGCGCCCCATGGCCACCACCATCGGCACCGAAGACGATTTCAACGATCTCGTGACCAATCTGATCTATCTGGAACGCGACGCGATCGCCGCCTACGAGACCTGTATCGAGAAGCTGACCAACCCGACCCTGAGCCAGACGGTCGAGGGGTTCCGCAAGGATCACCTCCAGCATCTGGACGTGCTGCAGGAGATCGCGCGCGAAGCGGGGGCCGAGGCGCCGGCCGAGGGCGACATGAAGCAGATGCTGACCACCGGCAAGGTCTCGCTGGCCAGCATGATGGGCGAGAGCGCGACGCTGAAGGCGATGAAGACCAACGAGGACGACACCGTCACCGCCTATGAGCGGGCGGCGTCGCACCGCGACGCGCTGCCGAAGTCGCGCGACTTCTTCATGAAGGCGCTGGCCGACGAGCAGCGGCATCGCGAATGGATGGAGCGCACGGCCGAGGCGCTCTGACGCTGCGCACCCCCGTCAGGGGCGGCGGGCCGTTCCCCGGCCCGCCCTCCACAGGGTGAAGATGCCGGCCGCCACCACGATGGCGGCGCCGAGGGCGACATGGGGGGCGACGGTCTCGCCGAAGATCGCGACCCCGATCATCGACGCGAAGACCAGTTGCAGATAGGCGAAGGGCTGAACGGCGCTGGCCTCGGCCACTTCGTATGTCTTGATCAGCAGGAAATGGCCGGTCGCCCCGCTGACGCAGAGCAGGCCCATCCACGCCCAGTCGCCGGGCGTCATCGGCTCCCACACCCAGGGTCCGGCGATGCTGATCGCGACGGCGCCGGTCACGCCAGTCCAGAAAAAGCTGGTGGCCGCGCTGTCGCGGCGGGCGGCGTAACGGGTGAGCAGGCCGTAGAGCGCGAACAGCGCCGCGGCGGTGAGCGGGATCAGGGCCTGCGGCGCGAAGACCGTCACGCCCGGTTGCAGGATCACCAGGACGCCGACGAATCCGACGGCGATCGCCGTCCAGCGCCGCCAGCCGACCCGTTCGCCCAGAACCGGGCCGGACAGGGCGGCGACCAGGAGCGGATACGACGCGAAAATGGCGTGGCTTTCCACCAGACCCAGATAGACGAAGCCCAGCACCATCACGCAGATCTCGGCCACCAGGACCAGGCCGCGCAGAATCTGCAGGGCCGGTTGCCGCGTGGCCGCCGCCGCCCGCAACCCGCCCGCCCGCCGCGCCGAGATCGCGACGACGAAGGCCGCGAAGAACCAGTAGCGGACCATCACCACCATGATGACGTTGTAATTCGCCGCCAGATGGCGCGAGATGCCGTCCTGCATGGCGAAGACCAGGGTCGTCGCGACCATCAGCAGGATGCCGAGCCGCACATCGTTGCGGCCCGCGGGGGCGGTCTGCCGCGGAAAGCCGCGCACCGTGGTCATCGCCGCTCCAACCGGGCGCGGGTCATGTGGCGCTTGCGGCCGTAGCCCGGGCAGCGGGCTACGGCGAAACCGGCCGCCGTCAGGCCCCGGCGCACGGCGCCCGCGGCGCTGTAGGTCGCCGCTGTGCCGCCCGGCCGCGTATGGCCCGCCACCTGCACCAGCAGGTCGGGCTGCCAGAGTTCGGGGTTCTTGGCGGGCGCGAACCCGTCCAGAAACCAGGCATCCGCCGCGTCCTCCCATCCGGGCAGGGTATGCCGGGCGTCGCCGATCACCACCGACAGGTGCAGCTGCGGCGTCTCGATCCTCGTCTGTCCCGCGCGCCAGCCCGCCACCAGCGGCGCGGCGAGATCGGCAAGTGCGGGGAACGCGGCCAGCGCCCGGGCCATGGCATCGGCAGAAACGGGAAACGCCTCGAAGCTGGTAAAGCGCAGCGGCCCCGGCTGCCCCGCCGCCCGCCAGGCCCGCGCCGCCGTCAGGGCGTTCAGTCCGGTGCCGAAGCCCAGTTCGGCGATGTGGAAGCCGGGCCGGAACCGCTCGGGCAGGTCGTTGCCGTGCAGGAAGACATGTTCGGTCTCGGCCAGCCCGTCATCCAGCGAGAAATACGGATCGTCGAAGCGGGTCGAGACGGGAACGCCGTTCGGCCGCCACTGGACTTCGGCATCGGGCTCTGGCAACGGCACGGCCGCAACACTCCGCCGGGCTGGTCACGGTCCGGCCGCGAAGGAGCCGCCATGGAAACCGTGGACGTGACTGTGAAAGGGGCCGGGGTCTTCGGCCTTTCGGTTGCCTATGCCTGTCTCAGGGCCGGCGCAAGGGTGCGCGTGGTCGATCCGGCGGGGGTGGCGGCCGGTGCCTCGGGCGGCGTGGTCGGCGCCTTGGCCCCCCATGCGCCCGATGGCTGGAACGACAAGAAGCAGTTCCAGTTCGACAGCCTGTGCCTGTCCGAAAGCTTCTGGCCCGAGATCGATGCGCTGTCGGGCCTGTCCTCGGGCTACGGGCGCGTCGGGCGGGTGCAGCCCGTGAGCGACGATCGGGGGCTGGCGCTGGCGCGAGCCCGCGAGGCGACGGCCCGCGATCTGTGGCAGGGCCGGGCCGACTGGCGGATCCGTCCCGCGGCCGAGCTGGGCGCCTGGGCCCCGGCGGGCGCGGCCGGCTTCGTCGTGCAGGACACGCTGTCGGCCCGGCTGCATCCGCTGCGCGCGACCCGTAGCCTGGCCGGGGCGGTGCGGGCGCTCGGAGCCGAGATCGTGCCGCGCGCCGCCGATGTGGGCGCGGTCGTCTGGGCGACGGGGGCGGCGGGGCTGGAGGATCTGTCCCGCCGCTTGGGGCGCAGTGCCGGCGTGGGCGTGAAGGGGCAGGCGGCCCTGCTGGCCCATGACGCGGGCGCCGCGCCGCAGATCTATGCCGACGGGATCCATATCGTGCCGCATGACGACGGCACGGTCGGCATCGGCTCGACCACCGAACGCGATTTCGACGATCCGGGCGCCACGGATGGCGCGCTCGACGCGGTGATCGCCCGGGCGCGGACGATCTGCCCGGCCCTCGAAGGGGCCCCGGTCGTGGCGCGTTGGGCGGCGCTGCGGCCCCGCGCCGCCAGCCGCGCGCCCCTTCTGGGGCCGTGGCCGGACCGGCCGGGGCATTACGTGGCGAATGGCGGCTTCAAGATCGGTTTCGGGATGGCGCCGCTCGTCGGGCGGGTGATGGCCGATCTGGTCCTTGAAGGGCGCGATGCCGTTCCCCCGGCCTTTCGGCTGGTCTAGGCGCGGCGGCGCGGCGCCTTTACCCCGCGGACGGCAGATGCCAAGCAGGGGAGGAGCCAGGGCGACAGGAGGGATGCGTGGGCGACGTATTGTTGACCGGTGCGGCGGGCGGGGTGGCCCGGATGATCCGGCCGCTGCTTCTTCGGCGTTACGGGCGGCTGGTGCTGAGCGACCGGGCCGCGCCGCAGGATGTCGCCGACGGCGAGGCGTTCCGCGCCGCCGATCTGCGCGACGCGTCGCAGGTCGCGGCGATGTTGCAGGGGATCGACCGGGTGATCCATCTGGGCGGCCAGTCCGTGGAGGCCGATTGGGAAACCGTGCGCCAGGCCAATATCGACGGGTTGCAGACCTTCTTCGAAGGGTGCCGCGCCGCACGGGTGTCCCGGGTGGTCTTTGCCTCTTCGGTGCATGTGGTCGGCTTCTACGGCCGGAACCGGCGGATCGGCGTCCAGGATCCGGTGCGGCCCGACGGGCTCTACGGCGTGTCCAAGGCCTTTGGCGAGGCGATGGCCGCGCTCTATGCCGACAAGCACGGCCTGCAGTGCCTGTCGATCCGCATCGGCAACGTGCACCCGCGACCGCTCGACCGGCGGCGGCTGTCGATCTGGCTGCACCCCGAGGATCTGGTGCAGCTTTGCGCGATCGGGCTGGAGCATCCGGCCATCCACAATCAGGTCGTGTTCGGCATGTCCGGCAATGCCCGTGCCTGGTGGGACAACGCCCCCGCCTACGCCCTGGGCTACCGGCCCGCCCACGACGCCGAGGATCACGCCGAATACGCGCTGGCCCACGACGCGCCCGCCGATCCGGTGGGCGACCTGTTCCAGGGCGGGACCTTCTGTTCCGACGGTTTTGACGGCGATACGGAGCGCAGCCTATGGGCATGACGGCACGACATGGCGGCCTGATCCTGGCGCAGGCGCTGCGCCTTCATGGGGTCGAGCGGGTGTTCTCGGTGCCCGGAGAAAGCTTTCTCGCGGCGCTGGACGGGCTCTATGAACTGGGGATCGACAACATCGTCTGCCGGCACGAAGGCGGGGCGGCGATGATGGCCGAGGCGACGGGAAAGCTGACGGGGCGGCCCGGCATCGTCTTCGTCACCCGCGGGCCGGGGGCCACGAATTGTTCGGCCGGTCTGCATGTGGCGATGCAGGATTCGACCCCGCTGGTGTGTTTCGTGGGGCAGATCGACCGGGGGCACCGCGACCGCGAGGCATTCCAGGAGGTCGATTACCGCGCCTTCTTCGGCCCGCTGGTCAAATGGGTGGCCGAGGTGGACCGGACCGAACGTCTGCCCGAATACATCATGCGGGCCTTCCACGTCGCGCAATCGGGCCGTCCCGGGCCGGTCGTGCTGGCCCTGCCCGAGGACATGCTGTCGGCCATGGCCGAGGTGCCCGACCTGGCGCCGACCGCGCCGGCCGTTCCGGCTGCGACCGAGGCGCAGGCCGAGGCGGTGCGTCGGGCCCTGACCGAAGCCGAGCGACCGCTGGTCGTGGCCGGCGGCCCCGGCTGGTCCGCGCAGGCGGCGGACGATCTGCGCAGCTTCGCCGAGGCGGCCGATCTCCCGGTCGCGGTATCGTTCCGGCGTCAGGCGCATATGGACAACCGATCCGCCAGCTATGCCGGCGATCTGGGCGTCGGCGCCAATCCGGCGCTGGCCCGGCGGCTGGCCGAGGCCGATCTGGTCCTGGCGCTCGGCACGCGGCTCGGCGACATCGCGACGGCGGGCTACACGCTGCGCGACCCTGCCCGCCCTTCGGGGCGGCTGATCCATGTGCATCCGGCCGCGGACGAGATCGGCATCGTCCAGCATGCCGATCTGGCCATCGCCGCCCCTGCGCCCGACCTTCTGCGCCTGCTGGCGGGCCGCCCGCCGGCGCCGGCGGACCGGTCCGGCTGGACCCGCGCGGCCCGCGACGAATACGAGGCGTGGCAGACGCCGCGCCCCAGCCCGGGCGCTGTGCGCATGGAAGAGGTGATCGCCTGGCTGTCGGCGCATCTGCCGGACGACGCGATCCTGACCAACGGGGCAGGGAACTACGCCGCCTGGCTGCACCGCTATTTCCGCTTCAAACGCTACGGGACGCAGCTTGCGCCGACCAGCGGCAGCATGGGCTACGGATTTCCGGCGGCCGTCGCGGCCGCCATCGCGCATCCCCGACGGCGGGTGGTCTGCCTGGCGGGGGACGGCTGTTTTCAGATGACGCTGAACGAGATGTCGACGGCCGCCCAGCACGGCGCCGCGCCCATCGTGATCGTCTGCAACAACGGGCGTTACGGCACGATCCGCATGCATCAGGAGCGGCATTACCCGGGCCGGGTCTCGGGCACGGATCTGGCCAGCCCGGACTTTGCCGATCTCGCGCGGGCCTATGGCGGCCATGGCGAGACGGTGCGCAGCCAGGCCGAGTTCGCGGGCGCGTTCCGGCGGGCCGAGGCGGCGGGCCGGCTGGCGGTGATCGAGCTGGTCCTCGACCCCGAGGCCCTGTCGACCGGCCAGACCCTGAGCGAGGCGCGCGCGGCGGGCGAGGCGGCGGGCGGCTGACGGCCGCGCCGCATCGGCGCATAGCAGCGGCGGCCGCCGGCGGGAACCCGGCGGCGCGCCGCTCGTTGGCTGGCAGACCCCGCCACCGCCGGATCCCTCACGATGCCCTCCGACACCGATGTCAGCACAGCAACCGGCCAGCCGGCCCCGCGGAACGCGGAGGCCGACCGGATCTGCGTCGTGATGAATCCGGGATCGGGCAAGCAGGGCGATCCGGGCCTCGACGACCGGGTGCGGAATTTCGTGGCGCGCCATCCCGACCGCCTCGTCCTTTGGGAGCTGGATCCCGGTACCGGGCCGCAGCGCCTGGCCGAGCGGGCGGTCGAGGAGGGGTTCGGCATCGTGGTGGCGGCGGGCGGCGACGGCACGATCGCGGGGGTCGCCGAGGGGCTGCATGGCCACGACGTGCGCATGGGCGTGCTGCCGATGGGAACGTTCAACTACTTCGCGCGCGGGCTGGACATCCCGCTGGATATCGACCTTGCGCTGGATCTGCTGCTGCACGGGCGCGCCGCCCCCGTCACGGTGGCCGAGGTGAACGGCAAGCTGTTCCTGAACAATGCCAGTCTCGGGGTCTATCCGGCGATCCTGGCCAAGCGCGAAACCGTCTACAAACGGTGGGGGCGCTCGCGGCTGGCCGCCTATTGGTCGGTCATCCTGACCCTGGCCGGGTTCCGGCGCGCCCGGACCGTGGCGGTGACGATCGACGGCGTGACCCGCAGGCGGCGGTCGCCGCTGATCTTCGTCGCCCATTCCGCGTATCAACTGGAGGAATTCGGGCTGGACGGCGCCGATCTGATCCGTCGCGGGCGCTTCGCGGTGTTCCTTGCGCCCGATGTGGGGCGGTGGGGGCTGCTGAAATTCGCCGTGCTCCTGCTGGGGCGGTCGATGGCGCGCCACCGGGATTTCGAGCTACTGAACGGGGTCGAGATCGACATCGAGGCGGGCGGACGGCGTCTGGTGGCCCGCGACGGCGAGCGCGAGCGCATGGCGTCGCCGATCCGCATCCGCCGCCGCGCCGAGGCGCTGCACGTGATCCTGCCCGCCTCGCGGCCGCAGACCCGGAATCCGACGCAGCCCGAGGCCGCATGAGACGTATCCTGCATCTGTCCGACCTGCATTTCGGCCGTATCCGCCCGGACCTGACCGAGCCGCTGTTGCAGACGATCCATCGGCTCGACCCGCATCTGGTGGTCGTGTCGGGGGATCTGACGCAGCGGGCGCGCTGGTCGCAATTCCGGGCGGCCAAGGCATTCCTCGACAGGATCGGCCCGCCGGTGATGACCGTCCCCGGCAATCACGACGTGCCGCTGGACAATCTGTGGGTCCGGCTGCTGCGCCCCTTTTCGCGCTACAAGAAGGTCGTCACCGCGGACATGCATCCGGTCTGGAAGGACGAGGAACTGAACGTGATCGGGGTGAACACCGTGAACCCGTTCGCCTGGCAGAGCGGGCGCATCCGGTCGAAAGCGGTGCGGCGGGTCTGTTCGGCCTTCGATCCGCAGCGGCACGGGCGACGCCGGATCGTGGTGCTGCACCACCCGCTGAACCACGCCCCGGGCACCGACAAGAAGCTTATGCGCGGGGCGGAGCGGGCCGTGGCGCAACTGGCCGAATGCGGTGCGGATATCGTGCTGTGCGGCCATCTGCATGCCTGGCGGGCCGAACCCCATAGCGAGGGGTCGGGCCGCGCCGCGACCCTTCTGGTGCAGGCCGGAACCGGCCTGTCCACCCGGCTGCGGGGCGAGGAGAACGACTTCAACCTGCTGACCGTGGACGGCGCCGAGGTGACGGTGGACCGGTGGGCGGCCCCCCATCATGCCACGACGTTCGAGCGGTGCGGCAGCCTCGGCTTCCGCCGCGACGGCACGCAATGGCACCGGCTCGGCGACGCGCGGATCAGTTCTTGTAACGCTTGAGCGTCTGGCCGATCTGAAGCCGTGGCGTGAGTTCGATCCGCTGGCCGCCTTCGGTGACGGCGCCCGAGGCACGATCCGCCACGATCTGCGCCGCGGCGCGACCGATCTCCATCCGGCCGGCATCCATCGTGGCCAGCCGGCAGGGCAGACCGTCCAGCAGATCGACGCCGTTGAACCCCGCCAGACCCAGCTTCTGCGGAACCTCGACGCCGTTTTCGAGGCACCAGAGCAGGCCGCCGGCACCGATCATGTCGTTCGAGTAATACAGGAAATCCAGATCGGGGCTGCGCCGCAGGATGGTCTCGGTCATCTCGCGGCCCTTCTTGAGGGCCGATCCGCCCTCGTAGAATTCCTGATCCACGACCTCGAGCCCGCGTTTGGCCAGCGCCTCGGTGAATCCTTCGAACCGTTTGCGGGCCCGGTGGTCCAGCGGCATCTTGGTGCCCAGGAACCCGATACGTTCGAAACCCTGCCGCACGATGGCATTGGCCATCTCGCGCCCCGCCCGCCGGTGCGAGATGCCGACCACGGCGTCGATGGGTTCCCCGTCGGTATCCATGATCTCGACCACGGGGATGCCGCTGGCCTTGAGCATGGCCCGCGCCGCGTCGGAATGCTCCAGCCCCGCGATGATCACGCCCGAGGGCCGCCATGACAGCATCTCGTAAAGCACGTCTTCTTCGCGTTCGGGGCGGTAGTTGGTCACGCCGACAACGGGCTGAAGCTCGGTCTCGTCCAGCACCTCGGAGATGCCCATCAGCACCTCGGGGAAAACCATGTTCGACAGGCTGGGGATGATGACCGCGACCAGATTGACCCGGGACGAGGCCAGCGCGCCGGCGATCTTGTTTGGCACGTAGCCCAGCCTTTTCGCCGCGTCGCGCACCTTGGCGCGGGTGGCGTCGCTGACATCGCCGCGATTGCGCAGCACGCGGCTGACGGTCATCTCGCTGACGCCGGATTCCTCGGACACGTCGCGCAGGGTCAGGGGGCGTTTCGGGGGGGCGGTCGGAATGTCGTCGGTCACCTGCGGCGATCCTTGGGAAACGGGATTTCAGTTAATCGCAAAACCCCGGCAGGTCCAAGGGACCCAGTGGCGCAGGCGCGACGGCCAAAACGGGCTTTGCAAGCGGTCGGCGTTCCGGTCTAAGGTCCGGGCGCCGGAACGGCCGTGGCCCCGTGGCTCAACTGGATAGAGCAATCCCCTCCTAAGGGATAGGTTGCAGGTTCAAGTCCTGCCGGGGTCACCATCGCCGCTGCCGCCCGTGCCGGTTGTGGCCTCATGGCATGTCGGCTTCGCGGCCGCCGCGGCGCCGGTGGCGCGACGGCCGCATCCCGATACGCGCAGCGACATCCGAGGCGGCCCGTTGCGATGGCCGATCCGGAGCAGCCGGTGTCCCGGCCTCAGGACATCTCGGCCCGGATCTGCTGGCGCAGGACGTCGATCGGCACGATCTGCCCGTCGCGCCGGAAGCTCCAGTAGGTCCAGCCGTTGCAGGATGGCGCCCCCTCGATCGCGGCGCCGACCTGATGGATCGAGCCGCGCACGTCGTCGGCGATCAGCGATCCGTCGGCGCGGACCTTGGCCATCTGCCCCCGCGGGTTCACCAGCATCTCGCCCGGGCGCAGCAATCCCCGTTCGACCAGCTGGCCGAAGGGCACCCGCGGTTCCGCCCGTTTCGAGGCCGAGACGACCAGCGCCTCGCGGTCGAACTTGCGCACCTTGGCCAGGCGCGCCTCGGCCGCGCGGCGATAGGCCGGTTCGCGCTCGATCCCGATCCAGTCGCGGCCCAGCATCTTGGCCACGGCGCCGGTGGTGCCGGTGCCGAAGAACGGGTCCAGCACGACATCGCCGGGATTGGTGCAGCCGACGAGGACCCGGTGCAGCAGCGCCTCGGGCTTCTGGGTGGGATGCGCCTTGTCGCCGTTCTCGTCCTTCAGGCGCTCATGGCCCGTGCACAGGGGCAGCACCCAGTCCGACCGCATCTGCACGCCTTCGTTCAGCGCCTTCAGCGCCTCGTAGTTGAAGGTGTATTTCGATCCTTCCGTCTTCGACGCCCAGATCAGCGTCTCGTGCGCATTCGTCAGCCGCTTGCCCCGGAAATTGGGCATCGGGTTCGACTTGCGCCAGATCACGTCGTTGAGGATCCAGAACCCCTGGTTCTGCAACTCGGCGCCCAGGCGAAAGACGTTGTGATAGGACCCGATCACCCAGATCGCGCCGTTGGGCTTCAGCAGGCGGCGCGCGGCGGCCAGCCAGTCGCGGGTGAAGGCGTCGTAGGCCGCGAACGAGCCGAAGCGGTCCCACTCGTCGTCCACGGCATCGACGCGGGAATTGTCGGGTCGGTGCAGGTCGCCCCGAAGCTGCAGGTTATAGGGCGGGTCGGCGAAGATGAGGTCGACCGATGCCTCGGGCAGGCTGCGCATCTCGTCGATGCAATCGCCGGACAGGATCCGGTTGAGCGGAAGCGCCGCGGCGCCGCTTTTGGTCATCGTGGTCATCTCTGCCTCTGAACGTCGCGCCCGTTGCCGGCGCCTCTTGTTGCCCGGCAGGATGAGTCAAACCCGATTCGCGGTCAATTTCTTTTTTGAATCAGGCGCTTAGCGATACGCCTTGATACAACATGTTGTGGACCGGCCGGAAGGAACGTCTATGATGGGGGCTGGGCCCGAGATCTTGGAGCGCATCCAGATGCGCCCGTGTGCCGTAGCCCGCGTTCCGTTCCCATCCGTAACCCGGATGCTGTTGCGCCAGGTCCACCATGATCGCGTCGCGCGCGACCTTTGCGACGACGGATGCGGCGGCGATGGAGAGGCAGCGCGCATCGCCCTTCACCACCGCCTCGGCCGGGCATCCCAGGTCCGCGGGCACCATGTTGCCGTCGACCAGGGCATGGCAGGGCCGCTGCGACAGCCCGGCCAGGGCGCGGCACATCGCCAGATGCGATGCGCGCAGGATGTTCAGGCGGTCGATCTCCTCGACGCTGGCATGGGCCACGGACACGATCGCCACGGCGCGGATTTCCAGGTTCAGCCGGTTTCGGTCGGCCGCGCCCAGCTTCTTCGAATCGTCGATCCCGTCCGGAAGGCGCCGCGGGTCGAGGATGACCGCCGCCGCGGTGACGGGCCCCGCCAGCGGCCCGCGCCCGACCTCGTCGATCCCGGCGACGCGCAGCGCCCCGGCGGCAAGGGCGGTGCGTTCGAGGCTGAGATCGGGACAAGACGGCGTCATGCGCCACACATGACCGCCGCCTGCCGCGGCGCGCAACCTGAAAATCGCAGGCGCGTCGGCGCGCGGCGAAAGGGGGGCAGGGGGCGGGACTGGCCCCCTGCCCCGATGCGGCGCGGGGTGGAGATGTGCGGGATGTCCCCGCGCCGGTGCGTGCCGGCGGCGCCAAGGCGCCGCCGGGCCTGTCTCAGACGGACCAGCCGAAGCGGGCCAGACAGCTTTCGCCATAGACCGGCCGCTGCCGCCCATAGGCATAGACCGAGGTCTCGCATGCCTGCGGCAGCCGGTCGGCATCGGGCATGGTGGCGGCCAGACACCGCTTGCCGAACACCCGAAGGGTGCCGTTGCCGTCGGGCAGCGTGCTCAGGCAGCTCGCCGGCAGGCGCCGGCGAACCTCGATGATCGGCGCGACGGTGCGATCCGCACGCGCGGTCCGGTCCGGGTGTTCGTGAGGCGGCTTGTGGCGGTGCCGGCGCTGGGGATCCGGGCGCGACAGCTCGGACCATCCGCGGTTCCGGCTGATCCGGTCCGCCCGGGCCCGCGCCCGGGCGTCGGCCGCCGCGCGCTCGGCCTCGGCCTGGCGCTCTTTCTCCTTCTTGCGGTCGTTTGCGTCCTTGATGACCTTGCCGATCACGAACAGCGTGGCCGCACCGGCCACGATGCGGGCGATGTCGCGTTCACCGGCGCGGGCGGGCGCCGCGGCCACGGGCGTCAGCACCAGTAGCGCCGAAAGGCAGGTCGCTGCGAAGGGGCGGAACATGGCGGGTCTCCTCTGCCGGGGCGGACGGGGTGGGCATGTCGGCGCAGTACCGAACGGGTCGGCACCACCCGGACACGCCGTCGCCGCGACAGGCAATATCGGCCCCCGGCTATCCGATAGCCGGCCGTTTCCGCCCCCTCCCGCGCTGGAAGCTATTGAATATCCGCGCGGGTCCTTTCAGTGTCGGACCACCTTCCAAGCCCCCGGTCGTTCCCATGTCCCGCCGCGTAACGTTCCTGATCCTTCCGCTACTGGTGCTGTTCGCCGCCGGCGCCGCCCGCGCCGAATGCTATGCCGATTACAAGGCGCGCCGCGACGCCCCGCTGCGCCTGCATTACGGCGTCATCCGCATCAGCGACGCGGCCTGCGGATCGCGTGACGCCGCGCAGAGCGAGATCGCGCCGCGCATCGCGAAAGACGGCTGGACTCTGCTGACCGTGCTCTCCACCTTCGACGAGAGCGGTCTGGCATCCAGGAAGGACAATGCAGGCGACTACTTCCTCCGCTACTGATACGCGGCGCAATACGGCACGGGTCATCACGGGCGGGGTCGCGGCGGTGGTCGCGATCCTGCTGATCGCGGCCGTGCTGCTGTTCATGAACCTGCCCGACGCCAACGCGTTCAACGACCGGGTGGCCGAGATCTTCGCCGCCAACGATGCGCTGACCGCGCGCACCGATATCAGGCTGCTGGAGATCCTCGCCCAGTCCGGCACCGCCTTTTCCGACGTGCTGAGCAGCTACCGGATGGTGATCTTCGTGCTTCTGGTGTTTTCCACGGCGCTGCTGGTCGCGTCGCTGGTCTTCCTGATCACGATCATCACGCTCAACCGCCGCATGGGCGAGATCGAGCGGCAGGGGATCCAGGTCTCGTCGCTGACGATCTCGCGCGAGGAGAACACCGTCACGCTGAACGGGATGGAGTTCAAGCTGACCTCCGCCGCCATCGAGACGCTGGCCGTGCTGGCCGAAGCGCGCATGGACGAGGACGTGCTGTCGGGGGCCGAGATCGAGGCCGTGATCTCGGGCCGCGACGCCGCCGATTGCGACGAGGCGGCCGGCGCCACCCGCATCAAGCGGCTGCGCGATTCGCTCGGCAACCAGATCGTGAGCGAACTGCTGGTGAAGAACATCGCCCGCAAGGGATACATGCTGGCCATCGACAAGAACGTGATCCGCATGATCTGACGCGACACGACCCTATCTTGCGGGCTGGCGGGTGTCCTTGCGGCGCGAGGCAGGTTAAAGCCTGCCGCGACTCGCCCGAACCCGGCCGGAACCATGCCCCGCATCTCGATCGTCATTCCCGCTCGCAACGAAGCCATGAACATCGCCGCTCTGGTGCGCGGCATCCGGACGGCCTGTGCCGCCGACGATGTAGAGATCGTGGTCGTAGACGACGCATCCAGCGACACCACGGCCGCGGTGCTGTCGGATCTCACGACCGAGATCGCCGAATTACGGGTGCTGCGGCACGACCGGCCCGGCGGACAGTCGGCAGCGATTCACAGCGGCATCCTGGCGGCCCGGGCGCCGGTCATCGCCACCCTCGACGGCGACGGCCAGAACCCGCCCGAGGAACTGCCCCGGCTCTACGCCGCGTTTCTGAACGCACCGCCCCCCCGCCTGGGGCTGGTCGCGGGCGAGCGGGTCGACCGGCGCGATACCTGGTCGAAGCGGTGGGCCTCGACGCTGGCGAACGGGCTGCGGGCCCGGCTTCTGGGCGACGGCACGCGCGATACCGGCTGCGGGCTGAAGGCGTTCCGCCGCGACGCCTTTCTGGCCCTGCCCTATTTCAACCACATGCATCGGTATCTTCCCGCGCTCTTCGTGCGCGACGGGTGGGAGATCCGGCACATGAACGTGTCGCACCGGGCCCGCACCGGCGGCCGGTCGAATTACAACAACCTGCAACGTGCGATGGTGGGCGTGGTTGATCTGGCCGGCGTGCTGTGGTTGATGCGGCGGCGCAAGACGTCCCTCGCCAGCGAGACCGCCGCATCGGGGGCGGACGAACCGGCCAAGACAGAGGCCTGATCGTCCGATGGAATCCCTCTTCTCCGTGCTGCATGTCGACGACTGGTCGGAATTCTGGTGGGTCATGATCGGCCTGACCGGGCAGCTTCTGTTCATGGGCCGGTTCCTGGTCCAGTGGATCGCGTCCGAGCGGGCGCGGCGATCCTATATCCCCCTGGCGTTCTGGTATTTCTCGATCGGCGGCGGCATCGTGCTGCTCGCCTACGCGCTCTATCGCCGCGATCCGGTCTTCGTGCTGGGGCAGGCCCTGGGGCTCTTCGTCTATGCCAGGAACCTGTATCTGATCCATGTCGAGGCGAAGGCGAATGGCCGGCGCACCTGACGCCGTGCAGAGCCTGTCCGCGTCGCGGCGCGCGCTTCTGATCGTCGCCGCCGTCACCCTGGCCCGGATCGCCGTTCTGGCGGTCCTGCCGCTGGATCTGTGGGTGGACGAGGCGCAGTACTGGCTCTGGGGCCAGCATCCCGATTGGGGCTACTTCTCGAAGCCGCCGCTGATCGGATGGACCATCGGCGCCTTCACATGGCTTTTCGGGGACAGTCTCTTTGCCATCCGGCTGCCCGGCCCGCTGTTCCATGGCGCGACCGCGCTGATCCTGGGGCGGCTGGCGGGCGATCTGTTCGGGCCGCGCGCGGGGCTCTGGACCGCCGCCGCCTATGTCACGTTGCCGATGGCCGCGCTCGGCAGCGTCATTATCTCGACCGACACGATCCTGGCCCCGTTCTATGCCGGGGCGCTTCTGGCCTGGCACCGGCTGGCGCAGCGGGGCGGGGCGGGATGGGCGCTGACCACGGGTGCGCTTCTGGGGCTGGCCTTCCTCGCGAAATACGCGGCGCTCTACTTTCTTCCCGGGGCGGTCCTGGCGGCGGCCCTGGCGCCGGGCTGGCGGGTTCGGTGGCGCGACGCGGCGCTGGTCGGTGGCGCCTTCGCGCTGGTCGCGGCGCCGAACCTGCTGTGGAACCTCGCCAACGACCTGACCACACTGGCCCATACGGCGCAGAACATGGATTGGGACGCCGACGAGGGGGGGCTGGACTGGGACGGTCTGGCCGAGTTCGTGGCCGCGCAATTCGCGGTGATCGGCCCGGTCTTCTTTGCCGCGCTGGTGGCCATGCCGTTACGCCGGCCGGGGGCGGACATGACCGCGCTGCTCTGCCATGCCTGGGCGGTGCTGGCCATCGTCATGGTTCAGGCCGTGGTGTCGGGGGCGAATGCGAACTGGGGGGTAGTCGCCTATTTCGCCGGGACCGCTGCCGTCATGTCCTGGCTGATGGCCAATCACCGGCGCAGTGGCCGGTTCGGCCTGGCGCTGAACGCCGCGGTCAGCCTGCTGATCCCCGCCCTGTTCCTGGCGCCGCTGGCGCTGACCCGGCCCTCGGGCCGCGCCTATCTGGAACGCTATGCCGGGCGAAGCGAGATGTCGGGGCGGATCGTCGCCCTCGCACAGGACGCGCAGGCCGGGACCGTGATCGCCCGCGACCGGGGCGTGCTGGCCGACCTGTTCTATTCCGGCCGCGACAGCGGGCTGACCTTCCGGTCCGTGCCGCCGGCGGGCGCGCCCGGCGATTACTACCAGCAGCGATTTGCTGCCGGGGCCGGCGATGCGTTCCCCGCGCTCTATGTCGACGACGTGCCGCCGCCCGCCGGCTGCGATGCGACGCCGGTGGCGGATCTGGCGGCCGCGCGGGGCGCCTATGCGCGCAAGAACCTGTCGGCCTGGCTGCTGGCCTCGCCCTGCCTGTCGCAGACGCAAATCGCCCCCGCCAGAACTGACGGGGGCGACCGGTAGGGAACCGTGAGTGATGGTCGTCTGACGCGGAAGCGTTAGCTGTTGTCGTCGACGATCAGCGCCACGCTGCCGTCCTCTTCGACGGTCGCCGCGACCACGTTATCGGGGGAATAGCCCTTTTCTTCCAGCGCGGCGGCGAGGGACGCGTTCGTCTGGACCGAGCTGCGCAGCATGTCGATCTGGGCCTGCTGGTCCTGGATCGCCTGGTCGATCGCGCCGGATTCCGAAGCCGCGTTGCCCTTCAGGTCGGACAGAAGGATCACGTCGGCGTCGATGTCGGTGCCCATCGTGTCGAGCTCGGTCGCCACGCTGGCGGTGTTGCCGGCCCTGAGCGACGAGATCACCCGGCCGTAATTGTCCATGTCGCTGCCGCTGCCGCCGGCATTGTTCTGGGCGGTCATCGTGCTGGACGAGGATGCATCGGTGGACGAGCTGGCGCCCGAGGACGTGCCCTTGGTGCTGCTGTCGCCAGCCACCTGGGCGCTGGCGCCGCCGGAAACGCTGCCGGTGTCGACGCCGGTCGAGACGCCGAGATCGGCGCCGGTCTTGTTGCCGTTGGATTCGGCAAAGGCGGCGGAGCCACCCGCGGCCAGGCCGGCGATCAGGGCGATTTTGGCAACTTGGTTACGCATATTCTCTCCTCCTTACGGATTTGAACTCCGGCTCGCTGCCGGATCGATGGCTTAACCGCGGGCGACGGGCGCCGTTCCCGGCCGCGGCAGCCGGTTCGGGGTGGCTGGCCAAACTCCGCGCAAGTTCGGCCGCCGGTTGGCAAAGGCTCGCCGACGGGACCGGTCAAAGACGGGGATGCCGCCGCCGCCCCTTGCAAGAAGGCATCTCCCCGCCTGGCGACGCCTGGCGGCCGCTGTGGCGCGGCAGGCCGTGCGGCAGCTGCCCCGGGCCGGTCGCCACGGCTTCTCGGGTTGCGCGGCGCCGCTTCGCCCGTCAGATTGGGCGGAACGCGCGGCCACGAGCGAACCGGCAAAGGAACTTCCTTGACACCCACCCTCAGAGACCGGCTGCGGAACGGCACCGTTTCGCAGCACGCGCGCGTCGATCGCCTGTTTTCGCGGTTCGATCTCGGCACGGGCACCGGCCTTGTCCTGTTCTACCGCGCCACCCTTGCCGCGACGGGGGCAGTCGCGTGTGCGTCCGGGCCGCATCGGGCCGAGGCCGAGAGGCTGCGCGACGAAACGATCGAGGCCCTGGCCGGCGATCTGGCCGATCTGGGCGGCGACCCGGCCCCGGCCCCACGGGCCGAAGCCCTGGACGCCACGGCCGTCTATTACGTCCTTCTCGGGTCGCGTCTGGGCAAGCGCCTCCTGGAACGGCGCTGGCGCATGGGCGCCGCCGCCGCCGGACCGGCGAGATACTTCGCCCTGCCGGACCGGAAGGGCGACTGGCGCGATCTGTGCCGCGAACTGTCCGGCCGTCCCGCCCGGGGGGCGCCGGCCGATACCATCCTGCGAGATGCGGACCGCCTGTTCACGATTTTCGCCGATGCGGCGCAGACCGTCATCGCGGAGGAGCCGCTTCATGTCTGATCAATTGTCCAGCAGCAGACCCGAGCCGGTGGATCTGTCCAATTGCGAGCGCGAGCAGATCCAGTTCCTGGGCTGCGTGCAATCCTTCGGCTGCCTCGTCGTCATCACCACCGGCTGGACGGTGCAGAACGTCTCGGAGAACGTCGCCGACCTGTTGTCGATCGCGCCCGACGATCTGATCGGCACCCGCCTGACCGATCACCTGTCGCCCGAGGCGATCCACACCCTGCGCGGCAAGGTGCAGACCATCGGCAGCGAGGATGACGGGGTCCGGGTGTTCGACATCGCCCTGTTCGGCGACGAACGCCGTTACGACGCGGCCATCCATCGCACCAACGGCACCTATCTTCTGGATTTCGAGCGCAAGAGCCATTCGGGCCAGCGCGACGACCTGTCGATGGTGCAGCCGTTGCTGGCCAAGGTGCGCAAGGCCGGGACGGTCGAAGGGATGTGCGCCACCGCCGCGCGCGGGCTATGGGCGCTGACCGGTTTTTCGCGCGTCATGGTCTATCGCTTCGACGCCGATTTCAGCGGCAAGGTCATCGCCGAATGCGCGGCGCCCGGCATGGACAGCTACAAGGGGCTGCACTTTCCGGCCAGCGACATTCCCGCCCAGGCGCGCGCGCTCTACCGGCGCAACCGCCTGCGGATCATCCCCGATGTCTCCGCTCCGGTCTCTCCGCTGGTGCCGGATCTGGATCCCATGGGCCGGCCGGTCGACCTGTCGATGGCGGTCACGCGCGCGGTCTCGCCCATCCATATCGAGTATCTGCGGAACATGGACGTGGCGTCCAGCATGTCGATCTCGATCATGCGCGAGGGCGAGTTGTGGGGCATGATCGCCTGCCACCACGCGGATCCGCATTACGTCGATTACGAAACACGGTCGGCGGTCGAACTGTTCACGCAGCTTCTGTCCTACGAGCTCAACCTTCAGGAAGAGCGGGTGGAGCGCGAGCAGGGCGAACGTGCCCGCCTGATGCACGAACGGCTCGTGACCCTGTTCGAGGCGGGGGCCGACTTTGCCACCGGATTGGAGGTCCTGGCCGCCGAGATCGGGCAGGTCATCGAATTCGACGGCATGGCCGTGCAGAACGAGGGACGGTATTGCACCACGGGTCTGGTGCCCGAGGAAGGCGAGTTCCAGGCCCTGCAGCGACAGCTCGCGCGCCTGCAGGAGGGGCAGGTCTTCAGCAGCGACCATCTGGGCAAGCATTGCCCGGATTGCGTCGACCCGGATCGGGGGATCGGCGGGCTTCTGGCCCTGCCCATCAACCGCCATCCGCGGCAGCATGTGATGCTGTTCCGCCGGCAGGTGGCGCAGAACGTGGTATGGGCGGGCAATCCGTCCAAGACCGTGGCGAATGCCGGCCGCATCTCGCCCCGCAAGAGCTTCGCCGCCTGGCAGGAGACGGTTCAGGGCAAATCGGTACCGTGGACGGCGATCGAGCTGCACGCGGCCGAAACACTGCGCGTTACGCTGCTCGAACTGGTCCTGAAACAGGCGAGCGACCGGAACCAGGTCGGCCGGCGGCGCAGCGAACGGCAGGAGATCCTGATCTCGGAACTGAACCACCGGCTGCGGAACGTGTTCGGGCTGGTCGAAGGGCTGGTGACGCAGAGCCGCCCCGAAGACCCTGCCGCCGCCGCCTTCGCCCGGACCCTGTCCGGGCGCATCCGGGCGCTGGCCCGCGCCAACGAACAGGCCTTCGCCGCCCGCGACGCCGCCTTTTCGCTGAACGAGCTTCTGCGGATCGAGGCCATGGCCTTTGCCGGCGACGAGGCGCGGATCGTTCTGGACGGACCGGATTGCCGGCTGCACGCCCCGCTGCGGTCGACCCTGTCTCTGGTTCTGCACGAACTGGTGACGAATTCGCTGAAATACGGCGCGCTGTCGGGCAGGGGCGGCACGGTCCGGGTCGAGGTCGAGCCGCAGGGCGACGGGGGGTAGACTTCACCTGGCGCGAATGCGGCGGACCGGCCGTCACCGTCCCCGACCGGGTCGGCTTCGGCACGACCCTGATCACGCGGACCATCCCGTACGAACTGAACGGCGAGGCATCGCTCGATTACCGCGCGGACGGGCTGCGCGCCCGGTTCCGGCTGCCCGCCCGGCATGTCGAGGGGTTCGAGACGCGCGGCGAAAGCCCCGCCCCCGAGGATGCGGCGCCCGCCGCCTCCGTTCCCGCGCCCTCGATCTCGGGGCGGGCGCTGATCGTCGAGGACAATCTGGTCATCGCCCTGAACGCCGAAGATGCGCTGCGACAACTCGGCGCCGACGAGGTGGTCATTGCGGGAAATTGCCGCGATGCCATGCGCATCGTCGAGGGTCAGAAGCTGGCGCTGGCGATCATCGACGTCGATCTGGGCGGAGAGAACTCGTCGGTCGTGGCAGAGAAGCTGAAAGAGCGCAACGTGCCGTTCCTGGTCGCGTCCGGGTATGACCGGGTCGAGGACGCGCACCCCGCCTTTGCCGGCGCCCCGGTGCTGCACAAGCCCTACAGCAACGAAAGCATCGGCGCCACGCTGTCGCGCCTGCGGTAGCCCTTTCACAGGCGGAACATGCCGGTGGTTCCGCCGGCAGGATCTGAGCGGAAGCCGGGGCAGCCCGGGCGGCTTCCCGTTGACTCTCTGCCCGTGATCCGGCTTTGATTGGAACAAATAGGGAACATGCGAATCCATGCGGGCCAGGCAAGAGGTGCGGAAAGAACTGCGGAACGAACTGCGGGACCGGCTCGGCGCAGCGGAGTGGGGGATGCCGAGGGAAGCGGCCCCACTGGGCCTGCCGGCCCTGGACGCGGCCCTGGGGGGCGGGTTGCCGCGGGGCGCCTTGCATGAGGTCTTTGCGGCAAGCGTCTCGGACGGGGCCGCAGCATGTGGGTTCGCATTCGGCTTGATGACGCGCATCGGCGCGAGGAGACGAACGGTATGGGTGCGCGAAAGCATCGTGGCACGGGAACTGGGCGAGACGCATCCGCTCGGCTTGGCCGAATTCGGCGTCGACCCGAACCGCATGATCCTGGTACGCGCTCGGGATGCGCGGGCGACGCTGCGGGCCGGCCACGAAGCGTTGCGCTGCGGCGGGCTCGATGCCGTTCTCATCGAGCCCTGGGGATCGCCCAGGGTCCTCGACCTCACCGCAACGCGTCGCCTTGCCCATGCGGCCCGGACCTCCGGCGTCACCGCCTTTCTCTTGCGCATAGGCGCCGCGCCGCAGCCGAGCGCCGCCATGACGCGATGGCGCGTGCGGGCCGCGCCGTCGGCTCCTCTGGCGGCCGGTGCGCCGGGCCTGCCCGCCTTTGCCATCGATCTGTTGCGGCACCGCGCAGGCATTCCTCCGCAGAGTTGGCATGTGGAGTGGGATCATGACCGGCAATGCTTCCGAAAGCCGGCGCTATCTGGCGCTGTGGCTGCCGTTCCTGTCCACGGACCGGCTGCGCAGGACGCGGGCGAAAGATGGCGGCGCACCGGATAAGCGCCCGCTCGTCCTGGCGGCGCGGATCAGCAAAACGCAACGGATTGTGGCCAGCGATGCGAAGGCGCAAGCCCTTGGCCTCGCGCCCGGCATGACGCTTGCGGATGCACGGGCGCGCGTGCCGGCGCTCGATGTCGCCGCACCCGATCCGGCAGCCGACAGGGCGCTGCTGGAACAGGTGGCGGATGGATGCGAGCGGTATACGCCGCTTGTCGGTCTCGATCGCCCGGACGGCATCATGCTGGACGTTACCGGCTGTACCCATCTGTTCGGCGGTGAGGCGGCGTTGCACGCGGATGCGCGGGCACGGCTGACGCGGCTGGATCTGACATCGGGCATCGCTGTCGCGGGGGCGCCCGACACGGCGCGCGCGCTCTCCCGTTTCACCTGCGGCGGTGTCACGCCGATGGGCGAAGACGCCCAGGCGGTGCGGCCCCTGCCGATCGCCGCCCTCGGACTCGATGCGGAACGCCAGGTCGCCTTGGCGCGGGCGGGGCTGCGCACGATTGCCGATCTCGCCGACCGGCCCCGGGCGCCCCTCGCAGCCCGTTTCGGGCGCGATCTGATCGACCGGCTGACCCGGACCCTGGGCGAGGCCGGGCATCCGATCTCGCCGCGCCGCCCCCTTCCGGCGCTTCTTGCCGAGCGGCGCTTTGCCGAGCCGATCTCGCGCAGCGAGGATGTTGAGGCGGCGCTTTCGCATCTTGCCGAGGAACTGGTCGGCCTTCTGGAGCGGCAGGGCCAGGGCGGCCGCTGCTACGAGGCGAGTTTCTTCCGGGTCGATGGCCGGGTGCGGCACATCAGGGCCGTGACGGCGCAAGCCGCGCGTGATGCCGCGGCGCTGATGCGGCTTTTCCAGGTCCGGCTCGAAACGCTGTCCGATCCGCTGGATGCGGGGTTCGGTTTCGACCTGCTGCGGCTCTCTGCCCTGGCGACCGAACCGTTGATGCCCGCTCAGCCCCGCCTTGAAGACGGGACCACGGAAGAGGACGGGGTGAATCTCCTTCTCGATCAGCTCGCCGCACGCTTCGGCCCCAGGCAGGTCGTGCGGTTCAAGCCGAAGGACAGCCATGTTCCCGAGCGGGCCGCCGCCCTGGTGCCCGCTGCGTCGGCAGCCGGACGAGAATTCTCATGGGCGCGACCCACGCCCGGCGAGCCGCCCTTGCGCCCCTTGCGCCTGTTTTCCGCGCCCGAGCCGGCCGAGGCGCTGGCCGAGGTGCCGGACGGCCCCCCCTTGCGCTTCCGCTGGCGGCGGGTGCTGCACGAGGTGACGCGCGCCGAAGGGCCGGAGCGGATCGCGCCGGAATGGTGGCGGGACGGGGAGAGTGCGCAGACCCGCGACTATTATCGTGTCGAGGACGCGCAGGGGCGGCGGTTCTGGCTGTATCGCGAGGGGCTTTACGCCCCTGGTGCCGGTCCTCCCCGCTGGTTCGTCCATGGCCTGTTCGCCTGAGGGGGCCGCGATGGGATATGCCGAACTTGCCGTGACCACGAATTTCTCGTTTCTGCGCGGCGCCTCTCATCCGAGCGACCTGGTGGCGCAGGCGGTGGCGTTGGGCCATGCCGGTCTTGGCATTGCGGACCGCAACAGCGTGGCGGGGGTGGTCCGTGCCCATGCGGCCCTCAAGCAGGTGCAGGCTCCCGACACGGAGCACGGGCCCGCACCCGTTCCGTTCAAGCTGGTGGTCGGGGCGCGGCTGGTCTTTGCGGACGGCACGCCCGATGTGATCGCCTATCCCGAGAACCGGGCAGGGTGGGGCGGGCTTTGCCGTCTGCTGACCCTTGGCAACCGCCGTGCCCCGAAGGGCGGGTGCATTCTGCATTTTGGCGATCTTCTGAACCATGCGGACGATTTGCTGCTGATCCAGATGTCCGCCGCCCCGGGGGACCGCACGCTTGACCGGCTTGTCCAGGTGGCCCTGGGCAGGGTTTGGCTTGCCGCGGCGATGCCGCGCCGCGGGGCCGACCGCCGCCATCTGGCCGGGACGGTGCAGGCGGCGCATGCCGCGGGGGTGCCGCTGCTGGCCGTGAACGACGTTCTCTATCACGCCCCCGAACAGCGCCCGCTTCAGGACGTCCTGACCTGCATCCGCGAGGGGCTGACGCTGGAAACGGCGGGACGGCGGCTGCAAGCCAATGCCGAGCGGCATCTGAAAAGCCCGGCCGAGATGGCGCGGCTATTCGCCGACGCGCCCGATGCGGTGGACGAGACCCTGCGTTTCCTGAACCGCATTTCCTTTTCCCTCGACCAGCTCAGATACGAATACCCGGACGAGCCCGTGCCACCCGGCAAATCGGCGCAGCAGCACCTGGAGGACATGACCTGGCGGCGTGCGCATCTGCGCTATCCGGACGGCGTTCCCCGGAAGGTCGAGAAGCTTCTGCACCAGGAACTCGCGCTTATCGCCGAACTCGACTATGCCCGCTACTTTCTGACCATCCACGACATCGTCGCCTATGCGCAGGATCGCGGCATCTTGTGTCAGGGACGCGGCTCGGCGGCCAATTCCGCCGTCTGCTTCATGCTCGGGATCACCAATGTCGATCCCGCCGAGATCGATATTCTCTTCGCCCGCTTCATTTCGAAAGAGCGTCAGGAGCCGCCGGACATCGATGTCGATTTCGAGCACGAGCGGCGCGAAGAGGTGATCCAGCACATCTATCGGCGCTATGGTCGCCACCGGGCCGGCATCGCCGCCACCGTCATCACCTATCGCCCGAAAAGCGCCATACGCGAGGTCGGCAAGGTGCTTGGCCTGAGCGAGGACGTGACGGCGGCGCTGGCCGGCACTGTCTGGGGAAGCTGGGGCAGCGACGTGCAGGCGGTGCATGTCCGACAGAGCGGCTTCGACCCGGACAACCCGCAGATCGCCCGTGCCGTGGCCCTGGCCGGTCGCCTGATCGGCTTTCCCCGCCATCTGTCGCAGCATGTGGGGGGCTTCGTGCTGACCCGCGACCGGCTGGACGAGGTCGTGCCGATCGGGAACGCGGCCATGGCCGAGCGGACCTTTATCGAATGGGACCGCGACGATATCGGCGAATTGGGTCTTCTGAAGGTCGATGTTCTGGCGCTCGGGATGCTGACCTGCATTCGCAAGGCGTTCGAGCTTTTGCGGATGCATCGCGGCCTCGCCCCGACCATGGACACGGTGCCCCGCGACGATCCGGCCGTCTATGACATGCTGTCCAGGGGCGATTCCATCGGCGTGTTCCAGGTGGAAAGCCGGGCGCAGATCAACATGCTGCCGCGCATGAAACCGCGCCGGTTCTACGACCTTGTCATCCAGGTCGCGATCGTGCGGCCGGGGCCGATCCAGGGGGATATGGTCCATCCCTATCTGCGGCGGCGCGCCGGGCTGGAAGTGGCCGAATACCCCGCGCCCGCACCGCCGCACGATCCGGACGAAATGCGGCAGGTGCTGGGGCGGACCCTGGGCGTGCCGCTTTTCCAGGAACAGGCGATGAAGCTTGCCATCGTCGCCGCCGCATTCACGCCCGAAGAGGCCAACCGGCTGCGCCGTGCCATGGCGACCTTCCGCAATGTCGGCACGCTGGACACGTTCGAGCGTCTGATGATCGACCGGATGGTGGCGCGGGGCTATGAGGCGGACTTCGCCGCGCGCTGCTTTGCCCAGATCCGGGGCTTCGGCACCTACGGTTTTCCGGAATCCCATGCGGCAAGCTTTGCCCATCTCGTCTGCGTGTCGTCCTGGATCAAGTGCCATCATCCGGCGGTCTTCGCCTGCGCGCTGCTCAACTCGCAGCCCATGGGCTTCTACGCCCCGGCCCAGATCGTGCGGGATGCGCGCGAACACGGGGTGACGGTGCGCGACGTCGATCTTAACGAAAGCCATTGGGACAGCACGTTGGAGGCATGCGAGGACGGAGCGCTGGCGCTGCGGCTGGGCATGCGCCAGATCGACGGTTTCCGCCGCGACTGGGCCGAGCGGCTGATCCAGGTCCGGGGTCCGGGATTCCCGGATATCGAATCCCTGGCCCGGCGCACCGGCTTGCCGCGCGGGGCGCTTCAACGTCTGGCAGAGGCCGATGCCTGCCGCTCGGTCGGTCTGGACAGGCGCGAGGCGTTATGGGCGGTGCGCCGTCTGGCCGCCGGTGAACCGCTGCCTCTTTTCGCTGCGGCAGAGGCGGCGGAACTGGCGCCGGAGCCCGAGGTCACCCTGCCGGCCATGCCGCTCGGCGAGCATGTGGTGAACGATTATCAGGTGCTTCGCCTGTCGCTCAAGGCCCATCCCCTGCAGTTCCTGCGCCAGAGTTACCGCGCCGCGCGTCTGTCAAGCTGCGCGGAAATCGCCGCCTTGCATGGCGGCGCCTGGGCCAGAACCGCCGGGGTGGTGCTGGTGCGCCAGCGGCCCGGCAATGGCAAGGTGGTCTTCATGACGATCGAAGACGAGACAGGCATCGTCAACGTCGTGGTCTGGTCCAGCCTGTTCGAACGGTTCCGCGGTGCCGTCGTCGGATCGCGCCTGATCGAGATCCATGGCCGCATACAGCGCAGCCCCGAAAACACCGTTCATCTGGTCGCGCAAAGGCTGATCGACCGTTCGGCCGATCTGCGCAACCTTTCGCAGGTGGCGCGCCCGCATTTCCAGCTTACCCGAGCCGACGAAATCCTGCACCCGCAGCAGCCGCGCAGCAAGACCCACCCGCGCCGCGAACGCATCATCCCGAAATCCCGGGACTTTCACTGAGCGAGAGCGTATCGGCCCACCTGCACCCGATGGCCGCCTCGGCCAACCACGCCTCCGGGACATGATCATCTGCTACGGGCGGAGTGTCCGCGGAACCGGGGGCCTCCACGATCGGCAATCAGACAACCTTGACCTTCAGCGAGCCGAGGCCCTCGATGGTCGCTTCCATCACGTCGCCCTTGACGACCGCGCCCACACCCGAGGGCGTGCCGGCCATGATGACATCGCCTGCTGCCAGTTCGAAATACTCCGACAGGTAGGAGATCATTTCCGGGACCTTCCAGATCATCTGGTTCAGGTCGCCTTCCTGGCGCAGCTCGCCGTTCACGTTCAGCGAGATGCGCCCTCGATCCGGATGACCGACCTCGGACACCGGCAGCAAGGGACCGACCGGGCCGGAGCGCTCGAAGGCTTTGCCGATCTCCCAGGGGCGGCCCATCTTCTTCATTTCGCCCTGCAAATCGCGCCGCGTCATGTCCAGAGACACGCCGTAGCCCCAGATGTGATCCAGCGCCTTGTCCAGCGGGATGTCGGTGCCGCCGGATTTCAGGCCGACCAGCAACTCCACTTCGTGGTGCACGTCCGAGGTGTGCGGCGGATAGGGGAACTCGCCCGAAGCATCGAGGTTGTTGGGGTTCTTCTGGAAGAAAAACGGCGGTTCGCGGTCGGGATCATGGCCCATTTCCACGGCGTGTGCCGCAAAGTTGCGGCCGATACAGTAAACCCGCCTGACGGGGAAGGTGCCTCCGCCCTGTGTCGGGATGACATGCACCTGCGGCGCGGGAATGACATGATCGGACATCGCTTTCCTCCTGAGCGTTTCGTTGCCAAGGGTTGGGTCTGGGGCGCGTTGCGCCCTGCACCGTTTTCCCTCACGGCCCCGACCAACCCGGCGCAGCCGTCGCCCGTCAAATCACGGGGTTCCCGCGGATTTTGCAAGCCATCACGGCTGCAGCCGGTTCAACCATTTCCTTGATTGGTCGGGCTTGAGGGCGTATACTCGGACGGTGCACCAGTCGGCAGGATGCGCGAATAGACCGATCTGAGATGCGTATGCATCGCGTTCGCCGCCAACTCGGCGTTGCCGGCTCCGATCGCAGAAACGATGACATCGTGTTCATGGAAGCTGCAGTAATTGTCGGGCGGTTTGCGCGTCATGCGCGGCTGGCCCCAAAGGATCGACCTCCGGACCGCGTTCAGAGTTTCGAAAAAATAGAGGAAAAGCTGGTTGCGTGTCGCGCGGGCGATGGCGTGGTGAAGGTTGTTGTCCCAGGCCTCGTAGGACCGCCAGTCTTCGGCTTCCCGGCAGCGTTGGGCGCAGAGCCGCATTCGCTCGCCGTCCGAACGGGTCGCCTGGAGCGCGGCCAGCCGGCAGAGTTGCGGCTCGATGGTGAACCGCACGGCCACGACTTCCTCCGGTTTGATCTGATTGCCCAGATAGGCAACGTCCTGCAGGTTCAGCACGGGGCGCGACCCGACGAAGGTGCCCCGCCCGACATGCCGCCAGATACGCCCCTGCGCTTCAAGCTCGGCCAGAGCTTTGCGCAGCTGATTGCGCGTCGTGCCGAGGGCTTTGCACAGCTCGCGCTCCGGCGGCACCCGGTCGTTGTGCCGGTATCCCGCAGTGTCGAACAGATCCCGCAGCTTTTGCGTCAGGTCGCTAGTTGAGGCCATGTTCCACCCAATTTGACGATTGGTTGATTGATCCAAACCTTAGGACGACGAAACATCGATGGGCAGGGGAGATGTGCCCGTGAGTCGCGCCGACAGGGTGCGGCATGAAACGCAAGGACGAGGGAGGAGCACCGAGTGCGACTGGGAACCGTTTGCTTTGATGGAGAACCCATCTGCGTCGCTTACCTTTCCGACGACGCCATGCTGAACATTTCGCAGGTCGCAGGATCGATGCAGGGCTTGATCAAGGGCGGGCAGAACGCGCTCGACGCGGTCCGCAAGCTCGTGGCCGAGGCCGAGGACGGCCAGCATCGGGACAAGGTGATTCGACAGGGCGCCACGCTGATGGCGCCGATCCCCGAGCCGCTGAAGAACATCTTTTGCGTCGGGCGCAACTACGCCGAACATATCGCCGAAGGCGACCGGGCGCAGAACCAGAAGGTCGGCGCAACCGAACATCCCGTCTTCTTCACCAAGCCGCCGACCGCGGTCGTGGCCCCGGACGGCGAGGTTCTGATCTTCCCCGAAGTGTCGACATCGATCGACTACGAGGTCGAACTGGCCGTGGTCATCGGCACGCCGGGCCGCAACATTTCCAAGGCGGACGCGATGGATCACATCTTCGGATACACGATCCTGAACGACATCACCGCGCGCGACATCCAGCGCCGGCACGGCGGGCAGTATTTCAAGGGAAAGGGTCTCGACGGCTCCTGTCCGATTGGTCCGGCCATCGTGACCGCCGACGAAATCGACGACCCGCACGCCCTGTCCATCGGCCTCACGGTCAACGGCGAACAGCGTCAGGACGGGAACACGAAGGACATGATCTTCGACATTCCCACGCTGATCGAATCCCTGTCCGAAGGCCTGACGCTCGAACCCGGCGACATGATCGCGACGGGCACGCCATCGGGCGTCGGTTATGCGATGGACCCGCCGCGGTTCCTGAAGGGCGGCGACACTGTGGTCTGCAATGTTTCTGGAATCGGGACGCTCAGCAACACTGTGCGCTCCGTCTAAGGACCCCGCCGCCCTCGAAAGCGGCCAAAAGGGTCAAACACGCTTGGGAGGAGAACCATCATGATCAACAGAAGAACATTCACCGCCTCGCTGCTCGCCGCTGTTCCGGCCGCAGGTCTCGTGGGTTCGTCGGCGCTCGCGCAGGGTCTGCGCGACATCACCTTCGTGCAGCCGAGCCCCTCCGCCATCAACTCGTTCCCGGTCTTCGTCGCCATCGGTGAAGGCTTCTTCGAGGAAGAGGGCCTGAATGTCACCGTCGAGGCCATCAACGGCTCGGGCGCGGTTCTGCAGGCGCTGTCCGCCGGGCAGGCCCATTTTGGCCGTCCCGGCCCGGGACCGCTTATCGCCGCCCGGAACCGCGGTGTGGATGCGGTTCACATCTACAACGTGGCCGCCCGCAGCAACTTCGGCATCGCGGTGCAGCAAGACAGCGAGATCCAGAGCGTCGAGGAATTGCGCGGCAAGGTCATCGGCACCGGCACCGCCGATGGCGCCGAAGTGGGCTTTGCCCGCAACGTCATGACCGGCGCGGGCATGACCGAGGGCGAGGATTACGAGTTCCTCACCGTCGGTGACGGCGGCCCGGCAACAGCGGCATTCCTCAACGGCGAGATCGACGCCTACTCCGCCTCGACCGCGGACACCGCCATCCTCAACCAGCGCGGCATGGCCGTGCGCGATATCACCCCGGCCGAATTCGGGCGGTTCTTCGGCAACGGCATCGCGACGATGGCCGACACGATTGCCGATGACCGCGAGTTGGTCGAGGCCTGGAGCCGCGCCTTTGCCAAGGGTCACGCCTTCGCGCTCGACGATGCAAACCGCGACGCAGTTCTGGCCCATCTCGCGGCGGGCAACCCGCAGGAAGGCGAGGACAAGGAGTTCCAGTCCGCGCTCTTCGACGCGGTTCGCTCAAAGACCACTCCTGCTGGCGACGCGCCGCATTTGGGCTGGTATCCGGCCGAAGTCTGGGAAGAATGGCAGGACGCGCTCGTCGCGGGTGGCGAGATTTCCGGACCGCTCGACGATCTGAGCGCTGCCTGGACCAACGAATTCGCAAAACTCGGCAGCGAGGCGGCAGGCGGATGAACATAGCCGTCGCACACAACTATTCCGGCGCGCCTCTCGGCGCGCCGGTCTACGAGTTGACCCATGTCAGCAAGACCTATGCGCGTAACCTCGTTGTCGCGCTGCAGGATGTCAGCCTGACCCTGACGAAGGGCAGTTTTACCTCGGTCATCGGTTCGAGCGGCTGCGGGAAGTCGACGCTGCTCAAGATCATGGCCGGGCTCATCCCGCCCACCAAGGGCCGCGTTACCCTGCAGAACCAGCCCGTGACAGGACCCCGACGGGATATCGGCATGATGTTCCAGCAGGCCACGCTCTTCCCGTGGAAGACCGCTGTGGAAAACATCGTGCTGCCCATCGAGATCCGCGACGGCAAGGCCGCCGCCAAAAAGGCGATGGGCAAGGCTCACGAGCTTCTCGAAATCGTCGGCCTCAAGGGCTTTGAAAACGTCTATCCGAACGAGCTTTCGGGCGGCATGGCGCAGCGCGCCGCGATCTGCCGGATGCTCATCACCGAACCGGCGGTTCTGCTGCTGGACGAACCGTTCAGCGCGCTCGACGAGCTTTCGCGCGACATGATGAACATGGAACTCCAGCGCATCTGCCGCGAACAGGATGCAACGGCCTTTCTCGTCACTCACTCCATTCAGGAAGCCGTGATCCTGTCGGACGATATCGTGGTGATGAAACCGCGTCCCGGACGGATCGCCGAAGTCGTCACCGTCGATCTTCCCCGACCACGGACGCTCGACATGATGACGACGCCGAAATTCGGCGAGATCGTCGACCGCATTCGGAGCATGCTGGACAAGGGAGAAGACATGTGACCGAGTATCAGACGAACGTTCCCACCGATACCGAAACGGTGCAGGACACTGTCTGGGAACAGCAGACCGCCTTCATCGACTCTGTTCCGCGCTGGATCGCCATGACCTTTGTCTTCTTGGCGTTCATCGGAACCTGGCAATTGGTGACAAGCCTGGAACTTGTGTCGCCGATCATCCTGCCGACGCCGATGGAGACACTGGAGGACATGATCTTCGTCGGTCAGAACCTTCTGACGAACGGTTACATGCTCGGCGCGCTCTGGATCACGGTCCAGGAGGTGATCTACGGCTTCGCCCTGGCCATCGCCATCGGTTTCTCGCTCGGCGTGCTCGTGGGGGAAACCGCGTTCGGCGAAAGGGCGGTCATGCCCTATCTCGTCGCCATCGACACCATGCCCAAGGTCGCCTTCGCGCCGCTCTTCGTGGCGTGGCTCGGCTTTGGCATCGAATCCAAGGTCGCACTAGCCGCGTTCATCGCGACGTTCCCGATCGTTGTGGGGACTGCTGCCGGCCTACACGCCGCCGATGAAAACGCGCGGATGCTGTTCAAGACCATGGGCGCCAGCCGGATGCAGACCCTGATCAAGATGAAGCTGCCCACCGGTCTGCCGCAAATTTTCACCGGCCTCAAAATTGGCGCGGTCGGCGTGATGGCGGGTGCGATCACCGGCGAGTTCCTCGGCGGCGGCAAAGGTTTCGGCGAACTGATCCGCGTCGCGGCATCGCAGCTCAACACTCCGCGTGTGTTCTCGCTGATCCTTTATCTCAGCGTCCTCGGTCTGGCGCTCTACCTGGTCGTACAATGGACGCAGCGCCGGGTCGTCTTCTGGCAGAAGGAAACCGTGGTGTCCCACGATGGCTGATGGCCCTGCCGTCGCGGTCGATGTCCTGAGCGATTTCGTATCCCGCGCGCTCATGGCGCGGGGGGTGCCGGAAAAGGACGCGGCGAAGGTCGCGGGCCTGATGGTCGAGGCCGATCTCTACGGCTACGGCACCCACGGCGTTTTCCGCCTGCGCCAATACCTCGCGCGGCTCGAAGGCGGCGGGTGCAATCGCACCCCGAACGTTTCGGTCGCGCAGAGTACCGTCGCTACGGCGGTGATCCACGGCGACGATGGCCTTGGCCATCTCGCGATGGCCGCCGCTTGCGATCTGGCCATCGAGAAGGCGCGGGATGTCGGGATCGGCTGGGTCGGCGTCCGACGCGGCAACCACGCCGGCCCGCTCGCGCTTTACGTGCGCCCGCAGGCAGAGGCCGGATTACTGGGCGTTGCCGCCGCCGTGGGCAGCGCCAATCACGTGCCGCCTTATGGCGGCACGGACCTGCTGCTAGGCACCAACCCGATCGCCTTCTCGGCCCCCGTCGCAGACGCCGATCCCTTCATCTTCGACATGGCCACGACGGTGGCGGCGATGGGCAAGATCAAGACGCTGCTGCAACAGGGCCGGCCCATGCCGGAGGGCTGGATGGTCGGGCGCGACGGCCAACCCCTGACCGATCCGGCGCGGAAATCCGAGGGGTTCCTTCTGCCCATCGGTGGGCCCAAAGGGTTCGGCCTGTCCGTGGCCATCGGCCTGATGGCCGGGGTTCTGAACGGGGCTGCCTTCGGATCGGACGTGGTCGATTTCACCAAGGACACGACCTCGCCCACGAATACCGGGCAGTTCGTGATGGCGCTGGATCCCAAGGCCTTTGGCATCGGCGACGACTTCGCCAGACAGGCCGCGCGCGTCTTCTCCGAGATGCGCGCCTCCCCTGCCTTGCCGGGGCACGATCCGGTGCGCCTGCCCGGCGAAGGCAAGACCGCTGCCGCCGAAGCGCGCCGCAAGAACGGCCTGACGCTGAACGTGTCGTTGCGCCGAGACCTGAACGCGCTCGCTGCGGAGTGCGGGCTCGACGCGCCTTTCCCCGACGAGCGGAGCGCGTAACGCGGTTCCGATCCCGTCGCCAATCCGGCGGCGGGAGTTCGTGGCGTTCACTCGGTAGAGGTTGCGGCACCCGCGTGTCGGCCGCCCGGGCCGCGTCACTCACGCCGAAAGCCGCACTCTTGGTCCGCGGGTCGATCCTGACCCCGCCGAGTAGAGCCCCCACCGTGACCCCTTGAATTTGCACAAGGTTTCGGTCGGCAAGCCGCATTTCTGCAACGGCGGTGTTGGCATTAAGAACCGTATTTCTGCCGCAATCGTTAACTCTGGCTTCCTTGCAGGGCAATCGGCGGCCGGGCGATGTGCCGCCCTGCTGGCGCAACAGAGAAGGAACGCGGTGTCGGAACGTCGGGACCTGATCAGAAACGCGGCGCTGGTTGCGGTGCTTCTGGCCCTGGTGGGCGTCTGGCTTTATGCGGCGGGCCATCCGGCCGAGACGGAGTTCGACGGGATCGAGGCGAACGCGGCCGACGCAGAAGGTGCCGGCGGCGCCGATTCCGCCGGCGCCAGGCGGGATGAGAAGTATCGGCAGTTGGATCTGGGGCGCATGGTGGTGCGCCGCGAAGGCCCTGCCGCGGTTGCCTATTGGGCGATCTACTTCAATGTCCGGGTGACCGATCCGATTTCGCCGAAGGGTCCGGAGATCTATGCGATCCGCGACGCCGTGCTGCAGGCCCTGGTCGCGGTCATGGAGCAGGCGGCGATGCAGGACCGCCCGCTGGCCGTGGACGAGGTCAGGGAGCGCGTGGCGGACAGGCTCGGCGACCGCTTTCCCAATATCCGGGAGATCACGGTGCGCCAGGCCCGGCGCAGCGAGGTCGGCAGGATGTGATGTCCCCGATGCGGCGGGATCTGGGTCTGCCGCGCCATTTGGCTACGCCGCCGCGGGGCAGATGTGCCATCAGGGAAAGATGAGGCGGATCAACTGCCAGGCCCAGAACAGGGGCCAGGTCAAACCGAACAGCAGGCTGTATCCGAGATGGATGAACGCACTGCTTGCATGGGGGACGTTGAAGAAGGCGAAAGCCGCCGTGCTCGTCCCCGCGATCGCATGCACTGCCAGCGGATAAAATTTCTGCATTTTCCCGTATCTTTGCCGGCTTTCGAACGCCCCCTGATGCGAAGGGCATGCGCAACCGTAGGATTAGTCACCTCCCGTGGGAAGCCCCGGTTTCGGCTGCATTGCCGGTTCCGGCCCGTCAGCCGCGCAACTGGCAGCGGACTGGCGCAATGGCACCGGCGCTCGTCCGGGCTACCTACCGGGCCGTGGGGCGGTTCGGACGAGCGCCGGCCGCAATGTCGGAGGCAGGCATGCGGATCACGACCGATCACGCGGGGCGCGCGCAGGCGCTGGCGGAGCTCTTCGCCCGGTCCTTCGCGGTCGCCGAAGATCCCGAGGCGGGCGCGTTGATCCGGGGGCTGGTGCAGGACCTGCTGTCGCAGGTGCCGGCGCCGGAGCTCCGCGTGTTCATGGCCGAGGATGCCGGCACGATCATCGGCGCCGCCATCTTCACGCCACTGACTTTCGCCGAGGACCCGCGCCGGGTGGTGCTGCTGTCCCCCGTGGCCGTGGCGCCGGAGCGGCAGCGGCAGGGGGTGGGCCGGGCGATGCTGCACCATGAGCTGGCCGATCTGCGGACCGACGCGGTGGATGCGGCGATCACCTATGGCGACCCGGCCTATTACGGCCGTGTCGGGTTCCGCCCGATCGCCGAGGCCCAGGCCCGCGCGCCGCTGCCGCTGAGCCAGCCGCAGGGCTGGCTGGGGCAGTCGCTGACCGGGCCGGACATGCCGGTGCTGCGGGGGGCGTCGCGCTGCGTCGCGCCGCTGGACCGGGCGGATATCTGGTAAGGCGCTGGTGTGGGGGCGGGCGTTCCGCGGCCGGCCACGCCTGTCGGCCTTGCACCCGCCGCGAATGTGCGCTGGAAGCAGATGACTGGCATCGCCCTGCCGAACGGCTGCCGCGACAGGGAGGATTTCACCCCCCGCCGCCGCCGGCGATCTGCGCCCGCCGCTGACCGTCCGCATCGGCGGGGGGTGCGATAACGGCATCGGGCCGGGGCAGAACGGCGGCTTCTACGCGCTCGCGCGGCATGCGGATGATCGCCCGAAAGCCGTTCTTGTCCAATTGTCGGCACAGGCTGCCGCCCAGACGACCCTCGATCATCGCCTGCATCAGCTTGGTGCCGAAACCGACCCGCCGGGGCAGCGGCGGGGGGAAGGGCAGGGGCGGGTTCCGGGCCTCGATCCATTCCAGAACCAGCTCCTGCGGCGGATCGCCCGGGCGGAGCCGGATGGTCAGGCGCGTGTCCTCCCAACCGTCGTTATGCTTGAGAGCGTTCGTCGCGAGTTCGTTCAGGATCAGCGCCAGGGGCATCACGCTGGCACTATCGACCGCCAGGTCCGGAACCTCGATCGAGATGTCGGCGCCTTCCGGCAGGATGCCGATGGCACCGGCGACGAGCGCCCCCAGGGCCGCGCCCTTGTCCGCGTTCTGCACCGCCAGCCGGTTCGCCCGGCTCACCGCCTCGACCCGCCCCAGGAACGCGTCGTCGAGCTCTTCCTTGGTTCGCGCCGCTCTCGAGCAGTTGCGGTAGATCGATGCCAGGATCGACAGGCTGTTGCCGACGCGATGGCTCATCTCCCGGCGCAGCAACTCGCGCTGTTCGGCGCCCTCCTTGCGGCGGATCGCGACGCCGACCTGGCTGCCCACGGTTTCCAGCATCCGCAGCACGTCGCCGTCCAGGCGGGCCTCGGACGTGCCGAAGAATTCCAGAACCGCATGCATCCGCCCGCCATGAAACACGGGCAGCGCCACCGCGCGGGTCAGGCCCACGCGCGCGAAGGTTTCGCGCCGCACGAATTGGCAGGAGGTACCGAGATTTTCCAGCGCCTGAAGCTGGCCCGCCATCCAGGCGCGACCGGGCAGCCCCTCGCCACGGGCGAACCGCACCGGCTCCGTCGCCTCGACGACGGGTTCGTACCGCGGATCGGCCAGATGCCAGATGCCGGTCGGGTACAGACGCGCGGCCTCGCCCTGGCCGCGCCTCACCAGAAAGTGCCCCGCTTCCATGCCGGACACCGCGCAGACGGTATCCAGGCAGAACTGCGCGAATTCCTCGGGCGAGATATCCTCGAGCAGCTTCTGCGCGATCGCCAGCAGCGCCTCGCCCTCGCGCGCGCGCCGCTCCTGCTCCCGCCGCGCCGCTTCCTCGGCGGCCATGCTGCGGATGAACGCGTAGAAGATGCGGGCGTCGCCGTCGCCCGGCATCGGGAAGATGGACAGTTCCACGGGAATTTCGGCGCCGTCCCGGTGCAGCGCCGTGATGCGCAGCCGCTTTTCCAGAACCGGGCCTTCACCGGTGCGGTTGTAGCGTTCGAGCCCCCGGGCATGGTTCTCCCGGTGTTGCGCGGGAACGATCAGCTCGTCCATCGGCGCCCCCAGTGCCTCGGCCCGGGACCAGCCGAAAATGTCCTCTGCCGCGCGGTTCCACGCGACCACGAGCCCCGCCTCGTCCATGCCGACGACGGCATCCAGCGCCCGGTCGAAGAGGGATTCCAGATGCTTCATCTCCTCCCCCGTCATGTCCTTCAACTACTGGTATCCCCACACACCCCGCCGAGTCGAGCGACACGGGGGGGCGAGCGGATTCCCGCTACGCGACCGGAATGCCCGCCTGGCCGACGTGCACAGGGCCGCTGAAGTCAGGCGGCAAGTGGGCGGATAATCCGATCGGCCATCTGGGCGGAACCGGCGGTCGGACTGAGGGCGCTAGGCCGGCCGAGGCGAAACGGCCGACGGGGGACGAGCCCTGCGCAACCTGCCACAGGCCCCGGCCGCCGCCGCCCGGAGCGGGGCCTAGCCCGCCATTCCGAGACGGCCGCCGATGCGCAGCCCGCGCAGTTTCGACGGGGATCTGCCCAAGGCGGCAGCCGGCATGGTGACCGTGAAGGTCGTGCCCTCGCCCTCGACGCTGCTCACCGAGATGTCGCCGCCATGGGCGGTGGCCAGCTTCTTGCAGATGGCCAGGCCGAGGCCGGTTCCCCCTTCGGATCGCAGATCGGCGTGTTGCAACTGCCGGAACGCCTGGAAGATGTGCTCCCGGCTCTCCTGCGGGATGCCGCACCCCTTGTCCTCGACCTCGAAGCGGAACCCGTTCTTTTCCATGCGGGCGCGCAGGAAAACCTCGTCCGAGCCCGAGAATTTCAGGGCATTGCCGACCAGATCGAGCAGGATCTGCATACAGCGCTCGCGGTCCGCAAAGGCGGTGATCTTGTCGCATTCCACCAGGATGCGGGTGCCCCTCTGCGCCGCCGGTTCCTGGAACCGCTCCGCCACCTCGACAAGCAGACCGCGCACGGGGAACGGCATCTTCGACAGTTTCGTGTCGTCGAGCTCCATGCTCGTGTAATCGAGGATGTCGTTGATCAGCGACAGAAGGTGATTGGCCGAGACGGTGATCTTCTGGCCGTAGAGTTCCGCCTGCTCGCCGATAGAGCGGACGGGCGGTGCCGTCCCGCCGGGATGCTGGGCGGCCTGCTTGTCGTGCATCTCCTGCAGCTTGGACAACAACCCGGCATAGCCCAGAACGATGGTCAGCGGCGTGCGCAATTCGTGGCTGAGGACGCTGATGAATTCCGACTTGGCCCGGCTGGCGCTTTCGGCCGCGTTGCGCGCCTTGGTCAGCTCGGCGATGCTTTCTTCGCGCGCGCGGTTTTCGACGACATAGCTGAACAGCCCGCCCAGAACGATCAGGATCGCGGTCCCGGCAACGGCCAGCGCGAGAACCCGAAACGCCTCGGGGTTCATGTAGTTGCCGGCGACGTCGAGCGGGGTCACGCGGAACGCCGCCATCCCGGTGAAATGCAGCACCACGATCCCGAGCGTCAGCGCGGTGCTCATCTCCAGCTCGCTCCAACGCTGGTCCTTGCTGCCGAGTGTCAGCGCGATCGCTGAGAACACGATCGACAGCAGGATCGACGCCGTCAGATAGCCCTGATGCCATTCCACCAGCCCGCGCACGTCATAGGCGAGCATCCCGGTATAATGCATCGCCGAGATCGCCAGGCCGAGGATCGCGCCGCCGATCGCCGTGGCGTGGCGCAACTGGGTCGTGGCCGCCACGATCATGCCGGCGGCGCTGCCCAGCACCGCGATCACCAGCGAGGTGAATGTCAGCGCAAGGTCGAAATTGACCGGCACGTTGGGCCGGAACCCCAGCATGGCGACGAAATGGGTGCACCAGATCGTCACGCCAGCCGTCAGAGCCGTGAGCATGTGCCAGCGGACCGCGCGGTTCTGCGGCCTGTTTCTGGCATATCGATACAGCCTCGCGGTGACCCAGCTTCCCAAGGCGCATATCAGCGCTGCAAGTAGGACCAGACTGAGGTCATGCTGCATGATCAAGTGCGAGATTTTAGTTGTCATTCTGAACGTCCTGAATCTGCCTTAATCGTTACCATGCTGAAAAAAATGGCGAATCTTGGACTCGTTAACGCTTGGAGCAAGATTGTTAACCTTTTGCCGGCCGTCCCTTGCGTCAGCGGCCCGGCGCCGGAATCGCAACCGCGACTTTGCGATCGGCGTCTCCGTGGCGCGATCTCGGCTTGCCGATGCATAGGCGCGACCGGTCCGCCATCGCCCGACCGCAGACCGGCTGCGGGTTGTCGGTTGCGTGCGACGGAATGACAGCCCCAGGGATGTCGCGCGAAAGACGGCGAAAGCGTATCATTCGGGGCGTCGCTCGACCGAAACCCCAGGAGGCTGTCATGCGCGTCATCCTTTCCGCCGCATCCGCTGTTCTTTTCGCCGCCGCTCCCGCCTTTTCCGGCGCGGACCCGGCACCGGATCAAGACGGCGCGGATCACGCGCCGATCGACCTGCGCATCGATCCCGGCACGCTCGATGCGTCCGAAGGGCGGGTTCTGTTCGCGTCCAAGGGCTGCGTCGTCTGCCACGCGGTCAACGGGGTGGGGGGAAAGGATGCGACCCCGCTGGACGCGCACGGGATGGAACAGGACATGTCGCCGTTCGACCTGGCCGCCAAGATGTGGGCGATGGCGCCCTACATGATCGAGGCGCAGGAAGACGAACTGGGCGAGCAGATCCAGTTCACCGGGCCGGAACTGGCCGGCATATTCGCGTTTCTTCACGACGACGCGGAGCAGCACAAGTTCACGGAGGCGTCGCTGCCCGAGGACGTGCTGGACAAGCTCGGCCATACCGAGGGCGACGCCGACGTGGAGGATGTTCACGACTGACGTTGCGGGCCGGCCCGAAGCGCGCCGAGGCGCCGCCACCGCGATGCGGACGCGCCGCTGGCGGCCGGGCGCCGCTTACCCCCGGTCGGCGCCGTCGGCTGTCGAGGGCCGGGGCGGAGCGGGCGCGGGGTCCGGAAGTGTCGCGGCCGAGAAGCGAAAGGGCGGGCGGATACCGGGAACGCCCTCGGCCTCGACCCGCAGGCCGCGGGCCACCGCCTGCGGATCCGCGAAGACCTCGGCCATGTCGTTGATCGGCCCGGCGGGCACGCCCTGGGCCTCGCAGGCGGCAAGCAGGGCGGCCTTGGCGAAGCGGCGGGTCTGTGCGTTGAGCAGCGGACACAGTTCGTCGCGGCGGGCCACCCTGTCGGCATTGGTCGCATAGGGCGACCCGGCCAGGTCCGCACGATCCAGAATGTCGCAGAACCGGCGATACTGGGCGTCGTTGCCCACCGCGACGATGATCCAGCCGTCGGAGCAGTCGAAGACCTGATAGGGTACGATATTGGGATGCGCATTGCCCATGCGCGCGGGCGGCGTGCCGGTTGCCAGGTAGTTCATGCCCTGATTGGCCATCACGGCGACCGCCACATCGAACAGCGCCATGTCGATCCATTGTCCCCGCCCGGTCGTGTCGCGCTGCCGCAGCGCCGCGAGGATGGCCGTCGCGGCATAGAGCCCGGTGAAGATGTCGGTCACCGCGACGCCGACCTTCTGCGGCTGGCCGTCCGTCGGGCCCGTGACCGACATCAGGCCGGACATGCCCTGGATGATGTAATCGTAGCCGGCCCGGTGCGCGTAGGGCCCGTCCTGTCCGAAGCCGGTGATCGAGCAGTAGACCAGCCGGGGGTTGAGCGCGGACAAGGTGTCGTAATCGAGACCGTATTTCGCCAGACCGCCGACCTTGAAATTCTCGATCACCACATCGGCATCGGCCACCAGATCGCGCACCGCCGACTGACCCTCGGGCGTGCGAAAGTCGATGGCGACGGATCGCTTGTTCCGATTGCAGGAATGGAAATAGGCCGCCGAACGGTCGCCCTCCCGCTCGATATAGGGCGGCCCCCAGCCCCGCGTGTCGTCGCCGGCGGGGCTTTCGACCTTGACGACCTCGGCCCCCAGATCGGCCAGCGTCTGCCCGGCCCAGGGGCCGGCCAGGATGCGCGCCAGTTCGACGACGCGCAGGCCGTTCAGGGGGGCACCCGCCCCGGCAGCCCCGGTCACTGTTTCGCAGCCAGCTTTTCGTCCAGGATCTTGCGGAAGTCGTCGTAGCTCATGTTCGCATACTTCTCGCCGTCGATCATGAAGGTCGGCGTGGCGTTGATGCCGTCTGCCTGGCTCGTCTCCTCGAAGACCTTCACCATCGCCTGCGCCTTGTCGGCATCGGTCAGGCAAGCATCGAGCTGCGCGTCTTCCAGCCCCGCGGCACGTCCGAGCTTGCGCAGGTTCCCGGCGATCTGTGCCGGCTGCCCCTGGGTCCAGTCCTTCTGCTTCTCGTAGATCATGTCGGCGATGCCGAAATACCGGCTTCCGTCGCCGCAGCGGGCGACCATGCCGGCCCACAGGCCGGGCCGGTCGAAATAGACCTCGCGGTTGATGAAGTGGACCTTGCCGGTGTCGATGTAATCGCGCTTGAACCGCGGGAAGACGTCGATCGCGAAATTGGCGCAATGCGGACAGGTGAAGCTGGCGTATTCGATCACCTCGACCGGCGCCTGGGGGTCGCCCATCGACATCACCTTCACCTCGGACGTCGCGGCTTCCTGTGCCGTCGCGGCGGGTATGGCGGAAATTCCTGTCACGGCGGGCAGCAGCGCGCCGCCGGTCAGGAACGCGGCGGCAATGGCGAATGCGGTTCTGCGGATCATGCGATAGGTGCCTTGTTCAGGATTGGTCGGATTCGCCCTTGCGGGCGGACAGGACGTTGCGGGCCAGCGCCTCAAGCGCCCCACGCAGGGATTCGTCTGCCACCGGGGCGGCGGCGCGGCGCGCCTCGGCCTCGATGTCCGGATCGGGACGGGGCGCCGGCTTGGGAGCCGGGGCGAACTCGGCCTGCCCCTCGGCAAAGCCGGTGGGCGCGGTCTGGGTGATGCGGATGCGGCTGATCGCGGCATAGCCGTAGCAGGCATTGACCCGTTCGCGCACCCGCTCCTTCTGCATCTCCAGCATCGGCGCCCGGGCGCCCGTGGTCAGCAGAACCAGCGTCGCGCCGATGCCGCCGCGCCCGTAGCTGATGCTGACCGGGCGGGCCAGGGCGGCGATATCGGCGCCGGCCACCTCCTCCCAATGGGTCAGCAGGCGCGACACGGCGAAGCCGCGGCTTTCGCCCGCCGCGCGAATGCGCGACTGAAGCAGACCGGCGGCATGGCGAAAGCCGCGCCCGCCGCGCCGGGGTCGTCCCGCTGCCGTCTGCCGCTCCATTCCCGTCTCCGTTCACCGTCCGCCTCACATTAGAGAACGCGGCGGACGATGCCACCGGATTCCCAAGGCTGGAAGCATAAAGTCATCGTGACCCGGCGGCGGCGGCGCCGCCGGTTGCGGCGCCGGACGGGGCGGTGCAGGCTGCGGAGCCGAACAGCCGGAGCATGTCATGAAGGATGTCGCGGAGCCCGGGCCCGGAGCGGGAGAGCTGGGGACGGCGCTGCTGGAATGGTACGACCGCCATGCGCGGGATCTGCCCTGGCGGGTGTCGCCCGCCGCGCGGGCCGAGGGCCTGCGCCCCGACCCCTATCGCGTCTGGCTGTCCGAGGTCATGCTGCAGCAGACCACCGTGGCGGCGGTGCGCGGCTATTTCCTGCGCTTCACCGCGCTGTGGCCCACGGTCGCGCATCTGGCCGCGGCCGAGGATGCGCAGGTGATGGGCGAATGGGCGGGGCTGGGCTATTACGCCCGCGCCCGCAACCTGCTGAAATGCGCCCGTGCGGTCGTGGCCGATCACGATGGCCGCTTTCCCGATACGCTGCCCGGCCTGCTGGCCCTGCCGGGGATCGGACCCTATACCGCAGCCGCCATCGCGGCCATCGCCTTCGACCGGCCGGAGACGGTTGTCGACGGCAATGTCGAGCGGGTGATGTCGCGGCTGTTCCTGATCGAGACGCCGCTGCCCTCCGCCAAGCCCGAACTGGTCGCCCGCGCCGCCGGTCTGACCCCCGCTGCCCGGCCGGGCGATCATGCGCAGGCGGTGATGGATCTGGGCGCGACCATCTGCACGCCGCGATCCCCGGCCTGCGGGATCTGCCCGTGGCGCACGCCCTGCCGGGCCCGCGGGGCGGCGGTGCAGGACACGTTGCCGCGCAAGGCGGCCAAGGCGCCCAAGCCGGTTCGGCACGGTCATGTCTTCGTCGGGCGCCGGGCCGACGGCGCCTGGCTGCTCGAACGCCGCCCCGAAAGCGGGTTGCTGGGCGGAATGCTGGGCTGGCCCGGAGGGGCCTGGGGTGACGCGCCCGCGCCCGCCGCTCCGCTGCCTGCCGATTGGCGCGATCCGGGCGTCGAGATCCGCCACACCTTCACCCATTTCCATCTGCGGCTGGTTCTGCATGTCGCCGATCTGCCCGGGGATGCCGTGGCGCCCGCCGGCATGCTCTTCGTGCCGGGGGCCGGGTTCCGCCGGACCGACCTGCCGACGCTGATGCGCAAGGCCTACGATCTGGCCGCGCCGGTTCTTGCCGGAGCGCGGGCTTGAGCGGGGGCGGCGCGCGGCGCTAGACTGCGCCGGTCCCGTTCCGAGGCTCTGCCATGACGCCCGCCGCTCGCCCTCAATCGGCATTGCCCTACGCGCTTTCGCTGCTCCTCCTTCCGGTGACCGCCGCCGCCGCCTGGGCCGGCGGATGGGCGCTGCTGCTGGTGCCGGTAACCGGGTGGTATCTGTTCTCGGCCATCGACCTCGTGGCGGGACGGGACATGGCGAATGCCGATCCTCAGACGGCCGAGGCCGATCTGTTCTGGCACCGGCTGCTCACCGGGGCCTGGGTGCCCCTCCAGGCGATCCTGGTCTTCGGCGCCATCGCCTGGACCGCGCGCAGCGACCGCCTGTCGGGGGCAGAGACCCTGGGCCTGTTCTTCGGCATCGGGGTGGTCACCGGCACGGTCGGGCTGAATTACGGCCACGAATTGCTGCACCAGAGGAACCGGGTGGAACGGTGGCTGGGGGATCTGTTGCTGGGCATGGTGTTCTACGGGCATTTCCGGTCCGAGCACCTGCTGGTTCATCACCGCCATGTCGGCACGCCGCGCGATGCGGTGACGGCCCGGTACAACGAGGGGTTTCACCGGTTCTTCCTGCGGGTGCTGCCGCAATGCCTGATCTCGGCCTTCCGGGCCGAGGCCGCGCAACTGGACCGGCGCGGGCGTCGCTGGTGGCATCGCGACAACCCGTTCTGGCGCTATGCGGCGATCCAGTCGGCCCATGCCGCCCTGGCGCTGGCGCTCGGCGGCGTCGCGGGGCTGGGCCTGCTGCTGTTTCAGGCGCTGGTCGCGGTCTGGCAGCTCGAATTGGTGAACTACGTCGAACATTACGGCCTGACGCGGCGCCATCTGGGCGGCGGCCGCTACGAACGGGTGATGCCGCATCATTCCTGGAACGCCGCGCACCGCACCACGAACTGGCTGCTGATCAACCTGCAACGCCATTCCGATCACCACCTGCGGCCGGACCGGCGGTTCCCGCTGCTACAGCACCGCCCCGAGGCCGAGGCGCCGCAACTGCCCTATCCCTATCCGGTGATGACGACCGCGGCCCTGATCCCCCCGCTCTGGCGGCGCATCATGAATCCGCGCGTGCGCCGCTGGCGGCGGCGGCATTATCCCGACATCACCGACTGGTCGGCCTATGGCGGCCGCGCCGCGCGGGCGGCCTGACCGCCGCCCGCCGCCGCCCGGCCGGTGGCGGCGGCCGTCAGGACTTGCCGTATCCACCGGCGGTCGGCGTCACCACCACGACCGCGTCGCCCGGCGCCACCCGTGTCTGGTCGGCATGGTCCAGAACCTCGACCCGCCCGTCGGCGCGGTGGATTTCCGTCCGGCCGCAGCGCCCGGCGGTGCCGCCGGCAAGTCCCTGCGGCGCCCGTTTGCGATGCGAGGCGAGGATGGCCAGGTCCATCTCCTCGAGGAACCGGATCCGCCGCGTCGTGCCGTCGCCGGCCCGCCAGCGCCCGGCACCGCCGGAGCCCGCGTCGATGCCGAAGCGTTCGAGCACCACCGGATAGCGCAGCTCCAGGATCTCGGGGTCGGTCAGGCGGGAATTGGTCATGTGCACATGCACCCCGGACGTGCCGGCGAAACCGCGGCCGTCATTCATGCGCCCGGCCGGGCTGCCGGAACAGATCGTCTCGTAATACTGGTGGCGGGCATTGCCGAAGGTCAGGTTGTTCATCGTCCCCTGGCTGTTGGCGATGGCGCCGAGCGCGCCGAACAGGGCGTTGGTGACGTGCTGGCTGGTCTCGACATTGCCGGCGACCACCGCCGCCGGATATTTCGGCGCCAGCATCGACCCTTCGGGCACCTTGATCGTCACCGGGCGCAGACAGCCGGCATTCATCGGGATCGACGCCTCGACCATCACTCGGAAGACATAAAGCACCGCCGCCCGCGTCACCGGTTCGGGCGCATTGAAGTTGTTCCGGGCCATGTCGCTGGTGCCGGTGAAATCGACCTCGGCCGTGCCGGCCTCGCGGTTCACGGTGATCTTCACCCGGATGGTCTGGCCGGTATCGGTCTCGTAGGCATAGTCGCCGTCGGAAAGCCGCCCGATCACGCGGCTGACCTCGGCCGCGGCATTGTCCTGCACATGGCCCATATAGGCCTGCACCACGTCCAGTCCGAAGCCGTCGATCATGCGGCGCAGCTCGGCGGCGCCGCGGGCATTGGCGGCGACCTGTGCCTTCAGGTCGGCGATGTTCTCGTCCGGGTTGCGGCAAGGGTAAGGGTGGTCGGTCAGCACCCGGAGCACGTGCCCTTCAAGGAACCGGCCGTCCCGGGCGATGAGCAGGTTGTCGAGCAGCACGCCCTCTTCGTCGACCTTCGTCGCGCGCGGCGTCATCGAGCCCGGGGCGATCCCGCCCACATCGGCATGGTGGCCGCGGCTGGCCGTCCAGAACAGGATGTCGCGCTTCGCGTCGTCGAAGACGGGCGTGACGACGGTGATGTCGGGCAGATGCGTGCCGCCGTTATAGGGCGCGTTGAGCGCGTAGACATCGCCCGGCCGTATCTGCCCCGCATTCAGGCGGATCACCGTTTCGACCGACCGGTCCATGCTGCCCAGATGCACCGGCATGTGCGGCGCATTGGCGACAAGCGCGCCGGTGGCGTCGAAGACGGCGCAGGAGAAATCCAGCCGTTCCTTGATGTTGACCGAGCGCGCGGTCTTCTGCAGGGCCACGCCCATCTGC